>Ga0116231_10001332_pt1 | contig 50063 bp, 41 predicted proteins | sample S1TSphgellanicum_2_FD_89695 | JGI IMG/M metagenome (GOLD analysis project Ga0116231, IMG submission 89695) | Host-associated microbial communities from peat moss isolated from Minnesota, USA - S1T2_Fd - Sphagnum magellanicum MG | ecosystem: Host-associated > Plants > Peat moss > Unclassified...
GGAGATGAAACAATTGCATGTATACATCAATAGAAGAGAGAGAGAGAGAGAGAGAAAAGAAGAAGAAGCCCCACCCACTAGATAGGAAATAACCCTCCAAACCAAAGCAAGTAAGTCCAAAAAGCTTTAAATAAAGTTGGCCAAACATAAAATTCCTTGCAAAGGAAAGGCCCATGGGAAGGAAGGAAGGAATGAAGACTAGTGATGATTTGTTCCAATGGTGGTCTTGGAGTTTAATGAAATTGGGTTTTTCTTTGCAAGAAGGAACAAATTTTCTCAACTTTCCAAAAACACATGGAGTTTTGTGGAGCATTGAAAGTGTTGGCCCTTAAGTGAATTCACAATCAATCATTGATGTAGAAGAAACACCACCCACAAATGCTCTAGAAAACTCCAAAAATTTTGATGGGAAAGATGTAAAGATCATCAATAATTGGATGACAAAGAGGAAGAAAAGACAAACCCAAAAATATGATGAGAATTATGATTTTTATAAATGGGAGAAAATTTTGGACCAGAAAATGTGAAGAAAGACCACATTAGAGTTTTAAATAAATTTTAAAATATTTGATTTTAAGCGTCACAATTAATAATCTAAAAAAGATGCCCAAAATTGGTACCAAAAATTGATGATAAAATTTATTTTAAAAATAAATTAAAAGGAAAAAAAAAAAAGAGAGTGAGGGGCTAAAAATCCATTGTTCCAACTTTGATGATCTTTAAGACACTATAAATTACTTGCTCCAAAGTAGATAGTCTTTAAAAAAAGATGATAAAAATTCAATGGCTCCAAAATGTACATAATGAGGAAAGATGATGAGGGAAGACAATAATAAATACCTACTTACCAAAAAAATTACCACCTGATAGACTTACTTAATTTCAGATATGTCCAAAGAAAGGGGATAATTGAGTGTTTATTGAGGGATGATGAGCTTGAATTGAATTGAATTGAATGTTGTTGTTTTAGTCTAGGTTTGGGGGGGTTTTGGGGGGGGGGTAAGCCTACCTTAGTTGAGAAAGAAACAAAGAGACAAAGAAAAGAAAAAGGTTGTAGGTTGGTAGGTACCCACCCACCCTACCCAGGTTTAGGTTTAGGGTTTGGGGGTTGGGGGGGGGGGGTAAGCCTACCTTAGTTGAGAAAGAAACAAGGAGACAAAGAAAAGAAAAAGATTGTAGGTTGGTAGGTACCCACCCTACCCTACCCTACCCTACCCTACCCTATCCTATCCTATCCTACCCAACCCACCTATGAAGTCACAAGAAGCAGCTAACCATGGCTAAACCTGAAAGAAGAAAGAAAGACAGATGGGTTTACACTATGAGTAAGAAATTGACCATACTCTTTGGTTAAGTAGACTGAGACTTCCATGAAATTCTGTTATGAATTTTGTATCTGCAAGTGCTCCAATTCCACAACACAATTCTCCACAACAACTCACTCTCCTCACCTTCTTCTCCAACACTAGAACACACACATCTTCTTCACTGGAGACATAGAAAGAGAGACACACACATGCACATGCCCATGCACACACAAAGATACTCTCAAACAAGACAGATTCTGTGAAGCTCCTCATGTGGTGAAGACAGAGATTCCATATATATAAAAAACATATAAATATATATTGATATGGTTTGATTGTGGGAGTAAGTGTGTGAGGAGAATTTGGAGCTCAATTTTGTTGGGTGTTGGGTGGATTGGAGGATTGAAGGATTGAAGGATTGAAGGAGTTGTGGAAGAAGGGGATTTGTTACTTGGTACTACTACCATTGCAGTTGGAGTAGTGCAAAGTGCAGTGTAGAATTTTGTTTCTTTCGTCATGGTGGCAGTTACAGAGCATGCGGATGTGCAGAAGAACTATGGCTCCGTCATGCAGCTGGCTCAGAATAACACAGTTCCCGATCTCTTCAAGAGCAAGACCAAGATCGAGGAGTCCCGTACCACTGACGCTGGTGGACGTGCCATCCCTGTGATCGACTTCTCTGGCTTGCATGTTCCTGGGAAACGGGCTGAGACTGTGGAGCAAATGAGAGCTGCTGGAGAGGAATGGGGATTCTTCCAAGTATGTTGTTGTTGTTGTTGTCGTCTTTTGGGTGGTTTTCAGATTGGACCCTTTGGATTTTTTGAGTCGTCATTTTGAGAAATCACAGCTTCAATCTTCTTAGGCGAGCTCAAGAGTGAATTCTTGGACTGCAAGACTTGCAAGAACCTTTGTTGGGATTTGGCCAATTGCATGCATCTTGCATGCTGCTCCGGATGAGTTTTGAATTGCAAGATTTGCAATATAGCAAGGGTGGTGGTGGTGGTGGTGGTAGTGGTGATGATGATGGGTTGCTGCTGTGGTGGGTGGGTGGGATCATCAGATTGTGAATCACGGTGTTCCAGGCGAGTACATGGACGAAATCCTGAAAGTGCACACGGAGTTCTTCCACTTGCCCATGGAAGAGAAGATGAAGTACTACAGCGACGATATGAGAGCTCCATTCAAGTACGGCGTGGGCCAAGTCGCAAAAGCATACGACGAGCAGGTGTGGAAAGATCATCTCACTCTGCTGTATCAGGAGAAGATGGACACCAGCACTTGGCCCAAAGTCCCTGAAAGATTTATGTACGCATACACACATATTCTCTCAAATCCAAGCTTCTGAAATTCCTCTCGCTGCACAGGATTTGCGCATTTGCAGCATTGCACCTTGAGAAGGTACCCTGTGGTTTAGGGTTTTGGGTTTAGGATTTAAACCTTGATATGCAAGTTTTGACCATCCCAGCGGTGTTCTGTTTGTGTGTTTGTTTCAACAGAGAGGTGACTGAGGCATTCACTCATGCAGTGAACAAGATGAAGACAGAGCTGATGCAAGCTCTGTCTGAGGGACTTGGACTAGAACAGAATGAGCTGAACGAGGTGTGTGGGGCAGTTCAGAGGACATACACCAACTTTTACCCTCCATGCCCACAAGCTGATATTGTGCTGGGAGCTCGAGCTCATTCTGACCCAAATGCTGTCACCATCCTGTTGCAAGATGATGTTGGAGGCCTTGAAGTCCGTGACTTGAAGTATCGTGAATGGGTCCCAGTCAAGACCATCCCTCATGCTTTCATCATCAACATGGGTGATCAGATGGAGGTACTGACTGCTTGCCATATCTTCTTCTTCTTCTTCTTCTTCTTCTTCTTCTTCTTCTTCTTCTCTCTGCTGCTGCTCTGAACCTGGCACTCTACATCTAAGATCAATGATCTAGCTGAGGCAACAACAACAAACAAACAAACAAACAAACAAACCCACCTTTGTTTTGTGAACAATTTGAACTCTTCAGAATCAGGCTTGTCTTCTTCTTCCTCCTCAGCTCAATTCTATTCTCTGGTGAAAATGTTGCTATCTAACAAGAGATCTGAACATTGTTGCAGGTGTTCACCAATGGCAAGTACAGGAGTGTATCGCATAGAGTGAGGGTGAACCCCGATAGGTGCCGGATTTCTATTCCTTCCTTCATCAGTCCTTTGCCCAGGACATATATAGCACCTTCACCTCTGCTGGTAGGAGAAGAAGGTCCTCTCTACAAGGGAGACAGCTTCAGGGACTACTTGGTCGGATACTATGCAATCGACGTCAATGAGAAACTGTACATTGAGAGCATCAAGCTCAAACCTGGTGGACCACTTCAGCTGCACTAGAAGAGACTTTGTGCCTGAATACCCCATAAACTCCTCTTGTTGCAGCAAGAACAACAACGAAAATCTTGCTACAAGTACAACAACAACAACCAAAACTTTTGGTGATGATGGGTGGTCAATGCCTGGACCTTGAGAACTATCAAGAAGAATAAGTACATAATTGCAGCAAGTTCAGATTCTAGCAAAAAAAATGCTAATTTAGTATATTAAGCTTTCTTTTCAAGCATGAATTATGGAGTTTGAATCTAGTTTATGCCTAAATTATATGCATAAAAATTATGGTTTGTTTGTGCAACTAGGTAGATTGCTTGCAGTTCAGAGTGTTCCAAATTTAGCTTATGAGCAAGTTGGTGGCTGTGCCCAACTGCAGGATATTATTGTAATACATGAGTTTCTATGGTTGTAAAGTGTGCAGCTATATTTTTCCAATTCTTCATAGTCTTGTCTACTACTGATGATAAAAGTCGATGGAAGCACAAGAGAGAGAGCCAGGTGACATGGTGACATGATTTTAGGACTCCATAAAGGGTTTGGACCCATTGATCTTGCTTTAGCCGGGTGCTTTAGGGCAAGAAATTTGCTTTTGATATTGATCAGTTGTGGCTGAATGAAATTGTAGCACATTCCTTGCTTGTATAAGTTATCAAATTAGGAGACCAAAACTTGCCTACAATTCTCACTCACCTTTCATGCAGGATTTTGGGTAGGATGTCTGGCAAAGGGAAAACATGTAGGTACTCTAAACTTGCAGACATCTTGGTCTCATAGCCTGCAAAATTCTGGCCATAATTTTGCTCAGATTCCAAGTTTTTTATGAGAGGAAAAATGCCAACCTAATGGGTACGAATTATGGAGAAAGATAGTGTTCTACTTTGAGCTGCCAGCCGAGGGCACACAGTTGTCATTTGAGGCTATCCTTGAGGAAAACTTACACTGATTCAATTGAATAGAGGAAATGGCAGTCACCAATTGCACCAATATGGTCAACAAACCATGGAGTCTGAATCAAGTTCTGAAGATTCACCCGAAAGAACTCCTCGGTTCAGTCTGAATCAGGCAGGAGTTCTTTCCAGTTTCAGACTGATCATGTGCTATCATCATATAGCAGTCTGACATAAAATCAAGAGAGAAATTGGGTCAAGATGCTCTGAAGAAAAGCAATGAATTATTCTGAAGGCTTGTGTCTGGAAGCTCTTGTCCATTGTGGACTACCCTTTGTTGATCTGTACTGAATCTTCATATGGGTAGGCTCTTGTGTGATAGAAGACTATACAAATTTTTTCAAGTCTAGAAGAAACTCTTTTTGCAGGGGTAGCCAGTCATTGTGTTATCTGTATGCTTACTATTCAGATCTGTTGCACCAGCAGGGAGAAAGAAAAGGAGGCTGGAAAATGACCCATTATGGCCCTGAATCAAGCAAGCATTTGATGAGGGTATGGTTTCTTGCATCAGCATCATCCTATAATTGCTTGCTTGAAAAGCTCAGATCCTGTGACAATAGAAACCAAATTTGTGATAAACTTGCTTGAACTTGGGTTTTGTGTGGAAATTTTCCGTGGGTTGCAGGCAGGCACAATTTCTGCAAATTGTACGAAAGCAGACCTGGCCAGGTGACCCACATCGGGGGGGTCCAGTTGCTTAGAAAACTAACACAATTTATTCACAGGACCTTGCATATTCATGTACATAAAATCAAATTATAGTTCAAGCTTCAATTTGGGCTAGAAAACTTTGTTGTACATGTACAACTGAAAGAGATCAGAATTTGTAGATGAAGACACTTATGTGAAAAAGCTAGTTGATATCAAGCTCAATTTTATAACTTTCAGTTGGATTTTATAACTCTAAGTTGCTATCTCTGCAGAGGAAGTGGCTGCCACCATTGGTGAGAAAATGAAACATAAAAGTGTAACTCTCTTCTCATGGGAAGTTTCCTCTTCACAATATGATATTTTCTTTCAGGGAAAGCCCATGTGGGTCACTCTCAAAGACTCATTTCCTCTGATTGAAAGCCTTCACAACCATGTGATGAAAACAAAACCCTATTTAGGCTCTTTGGGTTTGAGGTTGAACACCAAAGTGTGCACATTGCCTGAATGAGCGGGAGAAAGAAGGTAAGCTTTAGCCAACAAACTCAAAATTGGCGCTGGATCACAATAATGAATCATCCATTAGTTTTCTACAGTATGAGGAGTTTTCAGGTCATTCATGACAAGTTTTAGAGAGCCATTTCACCCACATCTCTGGTCACTTCTGAGCATGTTGGAGCTTCAGGGATGTGGTTCTTTGAAATGCCGTAATGCAATTGGGTTTGGGAATGTACACTGTATTCTATTACTTGGTTCCAGTGATCAAATTAAATCTGCACATACCAGCTATTAGGGTAATGTCATGAGCTTCTTTTTCTTAAAATTTGACGATCTCATTCCACCAGATACATTTACAGGATTGTGAGCTCAGACCTCAAGCTTCTAGGACTGACTAAACTCCATCTATCAGATTTTCTGAAGTGTTCAAGGGTTCAAATTACATTGTTGTGAAGTTGATCTCCACTCTCAATCCTTTGTAACTTGTGTTTCATAGAGATGATGTTCAAGTAGCATGCCATTAGCAACAGAAATTTCAAGGACACAGAGACCAGGCATGCAGCACAAATAGATACGAGTGTCCACAGCAGATACATCTTCAATCTCAACAATAAGAAAAAGAAGTTGCCAGAGACAAATTGTCACAAGAGAAGGATGACCCATCAGGTGGTCTACTACTAGCTGACGTAACCAAGCACGATTGTGCATGTCTAGATTCAGCTCAAGTGCATGTCGTGCCATGTCATAACCATGTCATTATTGAGCATTTACTTAGCAAAGCACGGCACAAACCTACCCAGAAAGAGATTCAAGCTGCCTGGTCCCCCAACTTTTTTTTTTCCCCAAAAGTCATGGGTACCATCATCATCTATTGAAGTCATAATAATATATGTAGTGCTATGCCATGACACATCCACAGCACAAAGAACAGAGGCATGAGCACTGCAAAGCAGCAAAAGATCATGGATGGGTTCACACTCACCAGCTGCCACGGCAGTGGCAAATCGCTAACTGGCACATTCATTGAAGGTGAAATCATGATCTGAGCCTCCACATGGTCTTGTCATTTCAATCTCCCCATCAATAGTAGAAAGGGAAGTTGTGAGGATTCAAGAATACCCGACAACGTCATGAATTGTAGAACATGTAGAACAACAACCCGCAAGCCAATTTGAAGTTAAATTACAAAAGAATTTGCAGTGCCGTGTACATCAATGGGAGTCACAAAAGGGGTGTGCAATTTATACCTATGTTGCTACTACATCTACAGAAATACTCACAAAATACTCATGACCCAAAAGACCCAAATAAAATAAAACAAAAAGAAAAAAGGTGATAGATAGAAAAGCTGCAAATTATGGTGGTTTGAAACCCAAGATCAAACAAAAAGACTTGCTATTCCATCTCCTCATAAATGATTGAAATAGACAATTAGAGTGTAACCCAACTGATTATTTGAGCTTTCAAGAATAATTCTTGCATCCAAGATGGCTGGTTATTGTTTCTCATGCCTTACTCATAAACATGAAACTGGGATTGTAAAAGGTGAGAGATTACTAATAACAAACCACCAGAACCAATCAATCAATCTGGGCAATCAATAACAACTATTACACTATGCAATGCCTTTTGCAAGCAAAGAAAAAAGAGTGTATTTATTTTACTCAGTCATGCAAAGTTCCTTTTGGCTGCCCATTTATTGATGATGATCACGGAGAGTTGGCTGGTCCAGTAGGTGTGGACTCACAAGGGACTCACTTACAATTTTTAAAAAATGATGTCAATTCAAAATAAGGTAAATTTGTTTATAATTTTAGAGGTAAACTCTTTTTTTTAATTAGAAAAAAAATGAAGGCCCCCCAAAAAAATCGCAAGAATATTTATAAAATAAAACAAGGCGGTTGAAAATATAGTTGAAAATGGTGTTTCTTTTATTAAAAAATTAAATAATTTTAGATATTTATTAATTGCTAAAACTATGATATACATATAAATAAAACAAGAGCAAGATAGTAGCAATTATCCCACTTATAATTAGGTAGCAAAAAAAAGAATACCCTCTGAACAAAAACATGCACAGAGAGGAGGGTTTTGTAGAAAATACAAAGAGGGTCACCCTTATGGAATACCAAAAGGGCCATACTTTTACCATACCTTCTTGCCTCAAAGAATATTCTACTAGCTCAAAATGGATTCAATTAGCTTGAAGTAAATTCTCTGTTTTTTTTCTTAGAGCTTGCATTTTATTTTATTTTATTTTATTTTGAGCACAGGATTTTCACTTTTGAGCCCCAAGGTTTGGACCCATGCGAGTTGAGCATGTTTATGAAAATCCAAATTATAAGAAAATTCAAATACTTTCACAACCAAATTTCAAACCAAAATTTTCACCAAAAAAAAAATTTCCATTTCTGTTCACAATAAAAAAATCTTTTGCCTTGAAATAAAAATCCCCATCCCGAGAGTTTAAAAAAAAACCCTGTGCTTAAAAAATAATAATAATAATAATAATAAAACCTCTTTCTCAAAATTAAAAACCTAGTGCTAGGAAGGGCTTTGAAACCATGATCTCGAAGCGGAGGGATAAAAAATTAAAAAAATAAATAAGTAAATAAATAGTTTTAAAAATCTAGCCCCATGTGAATGGAATCTACTTTGAGCCAATGGAATATTCTTTGAAGCAAGGATATGGGTGAAGAAGGCATGGCCCTTTTGGTAATTCCATAAATATCCCACCTCCCAGAGTGCCCACCCAAGGCTGGACTTGACTCTCCTCCAGAGTGAATGAAGTACATAAAAAAGCTAACAAATCTGAACAAGAAGAAGAGCAGTGAGATGGAGTCTAGTCTGAGGGGGCAGCAGCATTACTGACTTACTTAGCCCCATCTGATTCTTCTTGTCAAATTCTTCATGCCAATAATTTTGTAAGCTTATATGTAATCTCACCCAATCTGCTTCTCAAATTGGGTGCCAATAATTTTGTAAGCTTATATGTAATCTCACGCAATCTGCTTGTCAAATTCTTCGTGCCAATAATTTTGTAAGCTTATATGTAATCTCACCCGATCTGCTTGTCAAATTCTTCGTGCCAATAATTTTGTAAGCTTATATGTAATCTCACCCAATCTGCTTGTCAATTCTTCGTGCCAATAATTTTGTAAGCTTATATGTAATCTGACCCAAGCAAGCTTCAGGGTACTACTAGAACCACGTATAGAAGCCCACTCAAGGCAGCAGGGGAAGCACAGAAAAGAAGGTACCAAGGTCTCAACTAACTGTCAACGAGTTGGGGGGGGAGAAGAGAAGAGAAGAGAAGAGACATGGACGAGAGTTTGATGGAAACTGTGGAGACAAGAGCTGCAGTGACGCATATTGCTGCAGTTTCTAATCCACCTCAGAGACACGATGGAGATGAAGATGCTCATCAGGTTACAGAAATCATCCGCTCCAGTGTCGTCCAAGTACCGCCGCCCGCGCCAGCTCCAGACGAAATCGTCCGCTCCCCGCGACGCCCGCGCGCTGAAGCTCCTCTAGTCGATGCGGTAGAGCTGAGTCGCTGGCGGTTCTACCGGGCCGTGATCGTCGAGTTCGCGGCCACATTGCTGTTCGTCTATGTGGGTGTCTCTACCGTCATCGGCGTTGCTGCAGCAAGCAGTAATGAAGTCGTGGACGGCGGTGGAGTGGGGTTGTTGGGCATCGCATGGGCTTTTGGAGGCATGATATTTGTCCTTGTGTACTGCACAGCAGGCATCTCCGGTAATCCTTCTAGCAACGTTCCACGACCCATATATTACATAAATCTTTGACTTGAAATTCCTGCTCATATGAATCCAGTCTCACTCATTACGAGTCATTGCAAGCCATCACAAATCGCTCATTACATGTCTTGGAATTGATCATGACATGAGAGCTGGCGGGATCTGCTTCATGCATGCAATAGGTGGTCACATCAACCCAGCGGTGACTTTCGCCTTACTACTCGCACGAAAGGTGACGATCCCCCGCACCGTTTGCTACATGATCGCACAATGTGCCGGCGCAGTCTGTGGCGTTGGCGTGGTGAGAGCGGTACAAGGTTCGACGTTGTTCCATGAATACGGAGGAGGAGCCAATTACATACACCAGGGTTACAGTTTGGGCAAAGGGTTGGTAGCGGAGATGCTGGGTACTTTGTTACTGGTGTTCACTGTTATGTCTGCAACGGATCCAGAACGCAAAGAAGCACAAGACGCTCATGATAATGTTCCTGTAAGCAATTCATAACTCGCTAAACCCACCAAATAAAATTACAAAACCAAATCCCAACCTCTGCAAGTGTACAAATTGTGTGCCCTAGACTTACTTTCTGTTGGAATTGGGAGAAGAATTGAATTGGGTGGAGCAAATAATGTTTGTTTCTGATGCATGTGCAGGTACTGGCGCCATTGGCGATCGGATTCACAGTCTTCCTGGTACACTTAGCGACCATACCCATCACAGGAACAGGAATCAACCCGGCTCGCAGCTTCGCCTCCGCTGCCATTCTCAACAAGCCCCAAGCCTGGCATCAGCACGTATGTATCAGTAGAAGGCTCTGTACGTATAAGTACATATGTATGTATGTATGTATTTTCATGTATGTACGTATAGTTCTTTCTGCATGTATAGTGAGACATGTATTTAATAATTTTCTATGTAAGTACAATTATCTCTCTGTATGTATAATTCTCTGTTTGTATGTATGTTATGCTCTGTATTTATACTTTCATACTGTATGTATAATATGTTTTCTTTCTCAAATTTGCAGATCAAATAAATTTTCTTTCCTAAACCACAATATTTTTTTCTTTTCTATTTTTTTTTTTTTTTTTTTTTTTATTTTTTTTTTTTTTTTTCTTTTTTTTTTTTTTTTTTTTTTTTTTTTTTTTTTTTTTTTTTTAAAATTTCGCTGGCCCTCTTAGGAATTAATTAATGTTGAGCATGAGTTGTAGGTACAATATTCATGGATATATAGTCCCCTCCTCTAACACTAAGAACAATTTAGGCATGGCTTTCTAGGTGTTCTAATTAGTGTTTTCTTTTTTCCCAACAAATTTTGTCATTTTTTTATGAGAAAAAGCTGGGGAATTTTATTTTATTTTCCTAAAGTAAATTTGACTAATTTTGCTCATTTTGGGGAAACAAAAATCGCCATATTTTTTATATCACAAAATGGAAGGAAAACAAGGGGTACGTCACACTGTGGCCTTGCCATTCACATTAAAAAGTAAGTATCTTAAGGCAGAAGAGGAATTAAGGAAACTCAAATATTTCACAATGCAAAAATATAATCTTCAAAAAATCCTGAAGAAGAAACCAAAATCCCGCAACATATTATAACTCTACACCTAATCACAAGCCAAAAATATCATCTTTCAAAAATCCTCATAATAAAAATAGACCTATTATTATTTATTTCCTAGTAGGGGCCAAAATCCCTTAAACTACTATTACTCTATAATCAAATCTAAACACAATAATACTATCCTTGCCTTGGTAGGCAAGGCCAAAACCCCTAGTTCTAATATAGCACTAAGTTAACCAACCCAATTTGTGGTTTGTTTTTGGTTTGGGCAGTGGATTTTCTGGGTAGGACCATTCTTGGGAGCTACTTTGGCTGCTATCTTCCATCAATTTGTGATGCGACGCGGCCCCTTCAAATCATCCAAATCTTCAACCTAATGCTTGCCTTTACAAATCCCTAATGGACTACTATCATGTTGAAATCATGCAACTATTACTACGTACTAGCCTATGTGATTCTACACTTGGTGTGTGTGTGTGTGTGTTTGTTGTGGTTGGTTAGTTGCGAGAGGTCGCTCTTTGTATTTATTGGGTACTATTACTCCTTGTGTTTGGAACTTGTATTATTTTCTATTTGGTTGGTTATACATGAGATGAATGTGAATAGTCGTCACCTTCATTTATCAATACATGTGACAATTTTTTTATAAATTTATAAACTAAACTTATTATACTACTATTCATAAGTCAAAAAAGGACTTTTTAACCGTTTTTTCAAATGCCTTTTTTTTTTCAAATTTTAAGTTATTTGCTGATGTTTTATGGGATAATCCTTTTCTGAATTGTTATTAAATTTTAGTCTAAAGTAATAAACAATACCTTAAATTTTGAATTGACATCATTTTGTATAAAAAATGTAAGTAGTAGGTCTCTATGCTTATTAACTGTTTTTATTGGCCTTGCCTACCAAGGCAAGGATAGTATTGTGTTTAGATTTGTTATAGAGTATAGTAGCTGGAGGGCTTTTGGCCCCTAGGTAAATAATAATAGGTCTATTTTTATATGAGGATTTTTGAAACATGATATTTTGGCTTGTGTTGGGACTTGAGATTAGTTATTACAGAGTTATACTATCTTGAAGGATTTTGGTTTCTTTTAGAGGATTTTTTGAAGATTATATTTTTTGCATAGTGAAATACTTGAGTTTCCATAATTCTTCTTTCACCTTAAGATACTTTTTAATGCAAATGGCAAGGCCACAATGTGACCACACTCCTTGTTTACTTGTTTACTTGTTTATTAAAAGAATATCAATTTTTCATTTAACTGACGTAATAAGTTCATAGCATACATTGAAAAATAATTGTGACATTATTCTCTCTCTCTTAAGGCATTTTGGAGAACCCCTTAAGTCCAGTTGTATACAGAAGATTCAGCTAGAAGGTGAAGAAAGGTTGGATTCCAAAAGCATTAGATCAGAACTATCAAACAATCCAGTGAAATCTCGGCACTATGCACAAAGAAAGTCCATTACAAGTGTAGTGTAATTTGAAAACTTCTAATACACAAGACTAATATGAACTAGATAACCAACAAGAGTGCACATGTTACCATGAATAGTTGAGGTGTGTGAATGTTGAGACCGTTGAATACTTCTAAAACACACAATTAATATGAACTAGGTAATCCATGAGAGTGCACAGGTTACCATGAATAGTTGAGGTGGGTGAATGTTGAGACTATTCACAATAACCGCGACACTAAGTCAATTGATTACCAAGCATATGAGCCTCTGGTAGGCTCCTTGCTACCAGTTTTGATCATACCAAGCACAAGCCTATATATGTATATATCCAGTACTACGCATGACGATCCATTAACATGAGTAGTGTTGAATTTTTTATGTTTTTTTGTTGCTAAAGTCTGTACCAGGAAAAGCAGCTAGAACTCCTAAGAACAAAAAAAAGTACATCAATGTCAATTTGTGACAATTTATATAAGCAATCTTAAGGGCAATTCATATACAAGATTAGCCTCACCCAATTGGAACTCCATCCCAATTCAAATCTAGCTCTCCAAAATGTACACAGTTATACACACCTTCAACATTACATAGAATGCTGCGGACAAGACTTGGTCCAGGCATTACTAACTGATATCCTAAACCTTTTCAATATACAAACCCAAAACTCAAAAATGGAGCAACAACATTTACTCCATTTCAGGATGCAATGGAACACTAAAATCTGCTAGAAATGGAGCAAGCAAATCCTCTATAGTAGCCTATCTTCCTTGCTTCGCTTAACAACACAATCGTGTCCACGGACCCTTTCTGGGTGTATGGGCACCATACCTTCAAATCGACTTTTGGGTTTTGTTTTCCTAGAAACCTTCCTAGCATTAGACTTCCCCGCACCAAGGTGGGATGTATCTCTTGTCATTGGTTTAAACGCCTCTTGCAATGCATCAATAATAACATTAGGTTGACATGGCTTATCAGATACTATTAACATATTTAATGACCTATCTAAACTACGCTTGCGCTCTCCAAGAGGTTGAATTGGTAGAGAACTATGATCAATAACGTATTGCAAAAATGTCTCAATTCGGTGAATTTCATCCTCAACCAAGTTGGAGGCTTCCACAACTAAACTAATTGTTTCATTAAATGTTTCTATTGCAGCCACCTTGGCCTTGTGAGCCAATAGTTTTGCTGCAATAAATTCTTGGTTTTGAGCTTCAAGTGTTTGACATTGTATGGTGTGGAGCATGTGTGCTCGCTCCAAATCTTCTTCATATTGAACTTCAAAAAATTTGCGTGCCTCCCTCCATTCAATTTTCCTTTTATGTATGATCTCTTCATTTTGCTTTTCCAACTCCTCCTTTTCAACCTGTAGGGACACATTGAGATTTCTTTGAATAGGTTTTTCTATAGCATTCAAATTTTGGATTAGATTTTAGTTTTCAAGTTTCAAACATATTATGAATAGAATAATCTATCATGAATGCATTACATTTGATTAATTAAAGAAATGTGACAAATCTAATTAATCGTGTAATCAACACCAAAGCCAAACATGATTTTTCTTCTTCATTCTAAAACGTTGAACAAGAATTTATCATCACACTACAAATTGCATCATAGAATATATTTATGTTAAATGTATCACACATGACAAATTTAATTTACAAATGTAACATTTTGTCACAAGTAATATAACCTTATGAATATCAAATGTATATGAAAATGGCATGAAACAATTGTAATTGGGCATTGTTTCAATTTTAAGCCAATCCAAGATAAATGGTAACAAAATCAATTAGCATGGTTGACAATGAAATATTCACCTGATATTCAATCCGCTTCATAGCTAATAGAGCATTATTTTCTTTTATTTCTTTCATTTTTGCTTCCCAATCTTTTCGTATGTTTTCAACTATACAATTATTTTCTTCCATGATAGTTGTACAATCTTGTTGCCATTGAGATTTTGCTTGTTTCTCAATTTCATTATTCAACAATGCAATGTTTTGCACATTTACATCATGTTGTGCAATAGTTGCATTTATTTCTTCTTGATAGATTTTCATCCTTGCTTCTTTCATAGTCTTGAATTCAAGCAAACTTTTATCCAATGATTCATGGCGATTTTTGTTCTCCCTTACAACCTGTACAAAAATTTTATTTAACATTTGGACTCCAAATACAATGCATATGGTAATACCAATAACATTTATGAATCTATATTTTGGTGATGTTGAAGCACACAAACTTCAATAAAAAATATTTTAAATTATGTTACATGATAAGATTTTGTTTACAATCTTGAATGCAAAAAAGAATGTGTTACCTCTTCTAACATTGTGTCAAATTCATCTTGGACTTCTTTGGAAAGTCTAGCATTTTCCATAGTTGTTGCTAAGCATTTTGCATCAAAGTCAGATTTTGCATTCTTTATTTTAATCTCATTTGAAGTTTTAATCAATTCAACATCATCTTCATATTTTAGTTGGGCAATTTTGTTTGAATCAAATGCCTTTGCGTTTATTTCACTTTGATGGGTTTCCCTTTCCAATAATAAAGTTGCATTACGTGTTTTTATTTTTTCTATTTCCGTTTCATATATTTCTTGAGCATGTGATGTGACATATGCATTTTGATCTTCTATAGCTTTCAAATCTTTTTGGTATCTTAAACAAGCATCAATGTCGACTCGTCTTTGGTTTTCTTTGACCAATATTACTTCCTTTTCCCACTTTTCCATCTCCTATTACATTGTAAAACACCAATCTTGAGTTGACATTTTGAGGTAACATACAAGTTGCCCATAAAAATGTTGTGCACAACAAAATGCCACAGAACTTTGATCTTGCATGACTTTTTTAGAATTTTTGTATTATAACCATCACTATTACCTAAATACAATTAAATGTGGTTTTAAAATGAATTTGTTATTAATAACTTTTAACACTATGTTTCCCAAGGTATGTCAATCTTGAAGATTTGGTTGTTTAACTTTTTCTACCTAGTAATTCATTCCTATGCTTAGTTCTTGGTATTTTTGTCATTGGGACATAATAACCTTATTTGTTAATATTAAAATCCAAGCATTAAAATAGACCAAATCCATGTGTCCAACATTGTTTTTGCATTCCATACCTCTCTCATTTGATCATTCAATGATTTCACTTTTTCAACTTCTTGTACCCACAAAACATGAGCCTCCTTTAACACTTTGTTGTTTTGTTCTATTGTGGTTGCAACTTCCTTGTCATGGGTTGCATGAGCCTAAAATTATTTTCAAACTTACATTAACTTAATCAATGTATTATGCAATTTTATGGTTTCACCATCATTACATGGATACCATGAACTTAAAACATGTTTGGAAATGTATATTTATTCATTTTCTATACTATAAAGACCAAGTGTACTTGCTTTTTATTTTGTTAGATCTTAAACTATCTAGTACATATATAGTAGATATTATTTTTTTATAATATTATTTATTTGGTGAGGATATGAATATTAAATAAACTAATAAATGAAATTGTTGGCAATCGACATTGAATTAGGGGTTTTTCAAACTGGTATTGCCAAACTATGTTAGATTAATTGAACTTTGTATTTAAAAAGTATGCAATAGACTTTAAAAGCTTGTGTATATTACAAACCATTATTTAGCTTTTGAAAAAATAAAAATCATTTCAAGTACTTGGTCAAACTTTGATAATTTTGCATCTTTCATTAAACCCAATTCATTATGTTCATAAATTATAATTAACCATGTGTTCATGGAATGTTCGATGAATAGTACCTAAGTATTTACAACATTTTTTATATATAACCCATGAGGTTTATTTATGGAATGTTGACTTAACAAAAAAAAATTAAAATTCATACACATTAGTCAATTGAAATCAATGGTACAATAAGTGCATGACCATTATACCTTTCTTAAAATGTTTTGGTTTGTTATTTTCACATTATTTAATAAAATTTCATATTCACGCAATCGTTTAGCCTCCTCTTCTTTGAAATGTGCTAATTTGGTTGCCCCTCTTTCAAATTGGAATTCATCCTTCACCCTTTTTATAATGTCATCAATAGTTTCATTTTTCCCATTTTCAATATTTTGTCTTTGTTTAGCCTCAATCCTAGTTTGAGCCCATACAATGTCATTTACATCCATATTAGAATACAAAGGCGATCTTGTACGCCATTTCATGTCAAATTCTTGAAAATAACCCCCCGTGCTTGTAGAGAGTCGATTCAAAAAACGTTGACCAAGTTTGTTGGTGGCCAAACCAATGGTATTAATAGGTATTATGTGACCCCTCTCTTTGATCAAACGCTTGAGCATGTTCACAATCTACAACTCATTTTTAAAAACAAATCACCATTAGTTAATATTTAATTAAATCATAATTTTGTATTTCCATTATGATATGGATCAAAACTTTCCCAATATTGAAATGGAATATTTGTTATGAAATGAGGTTAAAATAATAATGAATTCCCTCTTGTGGTGGATGAATCCATTGGAGAGTTTTGACTTGGGTTTTCTTGAAAACTCATTGTGATCCATTAATGTTTATTACAACACTACCTATTTCACTCAAAATCCTTACATTTAAAAAGTTGGCAAGATGTATAATTTGCATGTTTGTTTGCATACCTAAAACTTGTGAACTCAAATTTCATGGCCAAAATGAATACCAAATTGCACTAGATTGTGGCATGTGAATATTAGTTAATTTGAAATTGTGAAATTCACTAATACCAAATGATATATCGATGAAATTGCATAACACCTTGATATAAAAAATGATCAATTTTTTTGTGTATTGTCATGTTCAACTATATATGATGTGACTAAATAATAGGATTCTCCCCCCACTCCCTTGACATTACCAAAACAGGTTTGTCTGCTTTGCCATCGGTGAAGAGATAAATGCAATCTGATTTGCATTCTACAGCAACTTCAATGGCCTTAAGCATGTTTGTTGTTCCTGTCGGTTGCCATCTTTTCATCCATGTAAGAGCCTTATTCATATTGTTTTGGTTCTTCTCTTGCATCATCTATGTAGTGCATGGCGCGCAAGACTTGCATTCAGAGGAAAGAAAACTGCAAGTGAAGTGATAAAATGTCGGGAAGAAAAAAAAAAGGTGGGGGTACTAGATTGTATTGTCAATGCATCTTGGAAAAAAAAACATAACTACATATTCACACCTTTAAATAAATTTATAAATCAAAAAAAGACAAATAATATGAACTTTCCATGCCAAATTCACCAACAATGCAATAGCCTAACACCTAGTTTGAACATTAATGTTTTTAACAAAATGATTGTAAAACAATGAAAATTGAAGCATATCCACCTTTCAAAATGGAAAAACAACAATCACTATATAGGTCAATATATAGACTTTGCATCACTCTTATTCTAGATGAAGAAAACATTTAAAAACAAAAGTAGGAAACTGTTTTAATTATTGTAGTATCTTGGCAACTTCAAAATTAATTAATTAATTATTCTATAAACATGTGTTGAAGCTACCCTTGTACTATGGTAATATTTATTCATATGTTGGCACTATGGAATTTCATGGTGAACATTAACTATTAACATTTTTTTTTATTTGGTGCCTCTAAAACCACATTCAAAATATCAAGATAAAATGTAAAAGGCAACTTGGTTGGGTGAAAATATGATATTTATATTTTCATGATATCTACCAACATCAAATATGAATTTTAATGCATTCAAAACTACATAAGTTGATTCCATGTCATGTTTTCAAAATTCTACATAATATGTGCATTTGATTATACCATAGTACCTATTATTAGGGCAAGTTTCACAAGCAACTATCAAATAATTAATTAATTTTCAAAAGTTACTTTCAACAATCCACTTTAAATTTCTTGAACATTCTAAAACTCTATAGGGTAAAAGAATATAATTTAACTTGGATGAATGTAAAAATACATTTTATAGGGTAATGAAAAATTTTCAACTTGGATGAATGTAAAAATTCAATTATAACAAGGATAATAATGGATTGGATGACTCATTTGTTTGTACTAAGTTTCTAATTCATTATAATTTTAGGATTCAAGCATTGTCATTATAATAGCTAATGCAACACCTAGTAGCATTATTATCAAAGCTATTTTCACCACCTCCCACCTCCCACACCTAACCAATTAAGACCTTTGCAAACTAACCTATTAGAAGAAAACTAAAAATGAAGAACCACAATGTAAGGTTCAACAACCATCTTTGGCTTTCCAAGATTTTCAACATTTCTACATGGAATTATCACCTTTTTCAATGAAGGGGTTACGAACTTATTATGTTTTTCAACAAAACTCAAAATATTTTAATTAGTGTCGAAGTTGTTTTGGTATTACAATATTGGCCTTTGATGCGCATGTACACATCTAGCCCCCCTAGCTAGTCAAAAGATAAGTAGTAAGGTATAATAATTGAATATCACCCCGTGATTGAACCTATAACAAAAAATATATTTGAAAGATATCTTTAAAAAAAAATTTTGATCATTTGTATAATTTATGGACATGAAAAACCTATAGTTTCCTAGAAAAAATATCAAATTAAATCAAGAAAAACAATGCATGGAATATGAATCCAATACAAGATCTAGACATAAAGAGATGACAAAAAAATCCAAGCATAATTGAATTCGAACATCGTGCCATGGGAAACAATATGAATTCCATTATACCAACCAACATAATTGCCAAGGATTAAATCCATATTCCACTATCAATAAAAATATGTGTTTAGGAAAGTGATGATCAAAATGTTGATGATAGGAATTTAGTTAATAATGTATTGGATAATTATAAATATCAAATCATGGTTTAGGAAATCCCACTTAATACAATTAAAAATATTGATATCTTCCTATTAAATTCACAATCATTCGAGGTGATGTCAACAAGCCAAAATCAAAATGATTGCACTTACATCAATAGATTTTGTCCAATATCGAGAATGTCCACCATTTTGTCGACGTTCCCTTTCCATTTCCATAGCTCCAAAGCTCCAAGCATCAAATGAATACATGATAATATCAAAATGGGATGCAGCAATTTCAACCTATATTAGATTGAAAATCATTTTAACAAATATCACCAAAACTACCAAGTTAATGACTAACCAATTATTATAATCAAGGCCCAAACTTGAACCATCTTGAAAATGGGTTATTTGATATTGCTAAAAAAACATTAAATTTTTTTGAAAAAATTGCATTAAAACATAGTAACTCATTGGAAAGTTGTTATTTTATATCCAATTTATGCATCCAATTAGCAGATATTGTATTGTAAAATATATTTGACTACCCATGAAAACATATTTATCCATCCCTTAATATTCAAGTCATGTAACATGTGCTTTGATGTTGGACCTCACCATATATATGCACATTATTTACCATTGCATTTCCAATTTGTTTGCAATATGTGTCTACTTTAAAATGATGTCAATCCTATTAATGGACAAGCAACAATTATTGTTGAAATATATGACTTTATATGGCTCAACTTTAGTAGTACATCTACCCATCAAGGAACTAAACAATTTTTTTCTTGCAAAACAAATTAAGCATGTAAGCTTTTCAATCATGGCACATAATACATAGCTTTATTACATACATTGTAACAAGTCTATTAAGGTGAATATCATTTGTGAATAATTTATGCCTTAAATTACACTGACAAAAAAACTAAATTAATTGTAGTTAACAATATTCATCATGCTTCAAATAGATTGTCAAGAACAAACTTGCATTTATTGAAATTGCATATTCTTGTGTTTTAAATACTTACTTGTCCACCTTGATTGAAAATGGTTTGCATACAATCATGTACTGCTTTCATACGATCTCCCACCATAGTACCACTACAATCAATCAAGAAGATTGGTCTTGACCCTCTCAAGTATCCTATTGGTGGTGGAGATGGTGGAGGATGAAAAGGAGGTGGAATCGGTTCAGATGATTCAACATAAATAGGTTCCTTTTGTAAATTTGGTTGTTCAAACAATGGTATAGATTTCACTGAAGGAGGTGGCTCAAAGGTTGGTTCTAGGATAAATTTGTTTGTTGGTTTGGGGGGGATTAGAAGTAGAGGTGGTGATTTTGCTAAACATGGTGCATTAATCACATCTTTGGCATCATGGGAGACTTGATTTCCACACAAACCATCACACACACCTTTCATTCCATCACCTAAAGAATAATATTCACTTTCACAAGGCCTTGCTTCTAGCTTGGGTGGTCCAAATGGAGGGATTATGTCTAATATAGGAAAAGGCAATATTTCAAGTTGGATAATTATTGGTTGAGAAGGTAAAGGTTGTAAGAATGGTTCTTCATATGTGGGGAGTGGTAACAAGTTCGGTATTCTCATCTTAGGAGGTGGTAAATCTGTGTATAATGAATAATTGATAGCTTTTTCCTCCTTTTCAAATGATGGTGGTGGGGGTATTTTCAAACGAGGAGATTGAATCAATTCAGGTGGAACATACATAGGAAGTGGTTTGAGTTCAAGTGTAGGAAGAATGGGTAATAATGTATCATCGGGGATGTTGTAATTTGGAATTGGAAGTAAACCTTTTGAAGCATCAAATGCATGTGTTCTTGGAGGTTCGGGGATTATGAATGTAGGAATAGTTTGTAGTTTTGGAATCTTCCAAATAGGTAAATCCTAGAACAAAGATACACATGTATCAAAACATGCCATGCTTATATAACTAAATTAATTCATTGGACATTTTGATGCATGAAAAATACAATCAAAATTCAAAAATGGACTTTGATTTATCTCACATGCTCACATTTTTTGACATCATTCACTAGGTCTATATATTGTTATGTTTTACATTCTTTTCAATTTTACTCTTCATATATATTCATATTTCTCATCTTCCACGTACATTTGGACACTATATAAAAGGCATGATCTTATGTGCAAGTAACATTAAAAGTTTGTTCACATTTAAAGTTCATGCTTTCTAAATATGTCAACCTTATAATATAGAATTTTTTCTCCGTACATATTGTGGGGCAATTTTTGAAAAATAATGCCCAAAACATAGTCAAATGTTTTCAATCATTTTTTAAAAAATCTTTCAAATGTATGTTATTATGTCCTTGTTATTGTTGGCTTTGTTCTCAAGGTTTGCATGTTACAGTGGCATCCATAAATTTCCAATTGCACCAAATTCATTGCATAAGTTTACATGACATTCATTGTTGGATTGTAATTAACTAAATACACTTTGATCTTGGGTAATGGGTTTTTAAACATTATAAACTTCAAACCCAAATATTGCTAACAACATACTTTTAAATGAAAAAGTTCAAGGAACCATTTTCTTCCAAAAAAACATTTATTTTGTTGTGCCCAATTTGAGGTCATAGATACATTAAATATCTTCTAAGAACTCAACCAAATGAAAAAATTTGGGTGGATGAGCAACCAAGGCTCTTATTGCTAACTAATCATATAGGTTCAACAATTCACCTCTTATTTTAAAAACTAAACTAAAAAGAAATTGAAATAACTCTTAACAAACCTACTTATATGTATAAACAAATTGTGAAAATTTCTTACCTTATATTTAGTGGTGCTAACTTGAAGTCGCAATCGATTAAGCAAAGCACATAAATCAGAAATAAGTTGTTTTATTGATGTTGTTGATGAACCATGAATTTGTTGACCATCCGGTAATAAAAAATGACCAAAATAGCCATCACAATATTTTGCATGTGTAGGCCTTGTTGTCTACATTTTCCCAATAGTTTCATAATTGAAAAAATTAAAAATGAAATGAAATGAAATAATTGATTCCCATTTATGAAAAGAATTGATCAAAAGCATCAAGCAAATCATGGCATAAGGATCAACACATCCCATGGTCATGCCCCTTGCATGCATTATGACCCCAAATTGCATGTGCAAGGGTTCAAATACTTTTAATTATTTGAGATGTTACCTATAATACCAGACCCAATTATGATTGGGTTGTTATAAGGTTCTAAATTACAATTGTCCAAAAGTTGTGGGAAGTAGTTTTTAGGACTTTCTTAAAGCTCTAAGACAATATCATATCAACCTTTTTCACATTTTCTCAACCCTAAGGTATAGCCCAAGGATGAACAACATTTAAATTTTGTTAGTTGGTCAATTTAGATCTCATGTCATTAAAATATTTATATTCCCTACTACTTCAATAACTAATCAAATTTTATAAATATAGTCAAATTAACTATAATGACATCATTAAAAAAACTAGTTAGACCCAAATGTGTAAGAACCTAAGGTTTATTAGTCCTTTCCAAATATTGGAGAATCACCTTGCCCCCACATGAAGTTCAACTTTCATAAAGATGTAAAAACATATAGTCATGGCACTTTTAAAACTTCATGAACCACATTATTTTTCTACCATGTTTTGAAACTTTGGTATGGTTGTAATATTGCAACCTAAATAGTTAATGTGATTTAATTTGGTATTTGATTGTCAAATATTTTGTGCCATTCATGCAACAAAAGATTGAATTTTCTTTTGGTTCTACATTGTTTTAAATTGTAAGATGTTTTCATGGTTATTATTGGTGAACACATGGGATATATTTATTTCTTTTCTTTTAAATGGGCATTGTCGATTAATTCATTGTCTAAATGGTGTGATTATGTATTTAAATGTAATAAAAACATCTTTTGGTAGCAAATTGAATTTGAATTTATTAAGCTTTCATACTAAGATGAAGTAATTGAACTATTAGATGGTTGATCAATATACCTTAGGTGCAGGTGTTCCATGAGAATGATCAAAATATACCCAACTTTTTAAAAATACATCCATAAGACATTGTGGAACAAGTGGCCCTTGTTCTTTTTTCCTTTGTTTCTTCATCATCTAATCAAATGAAATATCAAATATATTAGGTTAATTGGTAGAACAATATTATACTACACAATGAAGTTTAATTTTTTAAAATTCTCCTTGTGACATTCAAATTTGAAAACTCAAATTTCAAAAGAAAAATGACTAAAATGTGTTCATAAAATTCAAAGTTTTTAATGTACAAATTTTTTTCAATAATGATAATTTTTTTTAAAAATTATCAAGTCCTTATTAATGATGGAGTCTTGTTTGGATCAAAACCTGAGAAGCAATTGATTCCTCTTCAATTGTTTGCAATTCCACATCCAATGGTGAAGTTGAAATATTAATCTTATCATGTCGTGTGTTGTCTTTCCCCCAAATTGCATGTATTAATTCTGTTGGGAGGTCTCCTTTTCTTGATCCTTTAAACAATTGCATGTTTGTTTGTGATTTGTGGATTTCATTATGGAGCCAAGCCCACTCTTTAGCCAAAGATTTGAATATTTTGCCCCTTCGAGGAATTGTAAAATTTTGAAATGCTTGTGGTGATGTGTTCCTTTGTGGCACTTGTGTATGTGCCTTCATCATGGGAGAATTTTCATTTGTTTTCAACTTAGGTTTTGACAAAAAATTTGGCATTTGAATTTTCTCTTGGAGTTGCAACCGAAGTTTGGAACTAGGAAAGACCTGATTGTGCATATTCTTGAATGTTGGATAATTTGGGTATTGGTGTTGGACAACTTTTGGATGTAATTTTGGCTTATTTTGTTCTAGCTTTTCAAGATTGTGATAAAACTTTTGAGAAAGCTCTTGCAAGGCATCTTGTTGCCAAGGTCCATTTAAGGCCACTATGGAATTGATGTTGTTGGTTGGAGTAATTGGGTGCGGTTGTTTAACAATCTTTGGATCAAATTTTGGATGCTTTTGCTCCACCTTAACAAGATTGTGAATGAACTTTTGGGAAAGTTCTTGCAAAGCATCATCTTGCCAACCAATTGAGCCCATGATGAAGCAAATGTTGTTTCTTTTCTTTCTTCTTTTTGGGTCCAAACTTTCTTGTTTTAATCTAGCTTATTGATTCTCTCTTCCATACTAAAACTTGTGAAACCACTTTAATGCATTATGGTTGTTGAATTTATGGAAAGGAGAAAGGGGATGAAAATAGAATATGAAAACTTCATGTTGATTTCTATGATATTTGACCTTCAAAAAACTAAAAGCATTTAGTGGTTTATACAAAATTTCTTCATTACCATTGAAGTCACCAATGTGGTTCAAGGTTAATTTCATGATGAAATATGTATAGTATCGATTCTAGAAAATGTGCCAACTATTGTATTGACTCAAAAGCTTTCCAAAACTATTACAATTCTAACGTACATGATCTAAAAAATTGTATTGAAAAAAACCCTAATTCATTCAATTTCATGTGGTGTGTTCAAGTTTCAAAAAAATGTATAATTCTCAAAATCAGTTCATAAAATAGAACATAAAAAATTGAAAACATGACATTTGAAGCAATGAAAGTGGATTGCATTGGATTTTTAACACAAGAAAACAAAGTCACAAGGAATAAACTTATAATGGCGTGAAAGAAAACTCATGTTAGAGAAATATGAGTCAACATAAGCTTCATGGAGATCTAAAATGATATTTTTCAAAGGGGAACTTTTTGGGAAAAAACCCAAAACATAACATAGATATTCATTATAAGAACCAACATTTTAAAAACATTCAACTTGAAATTTCTAGGAATTTTTTTAGCAACACTTTATTTTTACATCATCCAAACATGATATATAATCCAATATATGCAAAAGAGAAGACCCAACAAAGAACGTTATTTTCAGAATTGAAAATCTATGTGAGTGAAATTATAAGGTCACTACATTGGTTCAATTAAATATATAATAAGATTATATTCATTTTCAAAATCTGAATATAACTATAGGGTATGCATTAATAATAGGTATTAGAAATATTAAAAACATATAGCATATGTAAAAAAAACTTTAAATACTAGTTATTAGTATGTTCAATTTGTAAAATTTAGAATGTAATTTATGTTGAAGGTTCAAAGTAATTTATGTTGGAAGGCAATTGGTGGAGAACAAGTGACACCTTTCATTTATACCTTTTAAAGAAAAAGCAAGAAAATATCAAGGAAAAATATGTGATTTTGTGCTGGAATGGATGTATCAAGAAACATGTTATTCTTAAACATTTTATCCTTGTCATGAACAATATATACATATGCCTCACAACTTCAACTAAAACTAAAATTCAAACCAATATATTGTACCAAAATTCAATGCAAAAGATAAATTTTAAATTAGACTTAAGGTGGCTTAAATATGCAAATATTTAATAATTAAATAAAATAGGTTGGGAAATTTTATTATTCACTGACATAATATTCCCTTGAAAAATAATATATTCTTTGACACACATTTGTCAATTTTTAAAAATAATGTGTTCTCCTTGAAGAAAGGACATAAAAATTAAGTGTGAAAGAAGATGCTTTCAAATTCAACCACAATATTCACAACCTTAAGTGAAAGTCTATATATATATATATATATATATATATATATATATCTTTTGTGTTAAACTACAATAAATCCAATCGCCATTTTCAGATATAATTTTTTTGGTCATGTAACTACAACTTAGACCAATCTTTTAAAATTTTACAGCAAAATGAAAAAGAATATTGTGAACCCATTAAAGGCTAGGTGTATATTAAAAAATAAGATTTTACACCAAAACCAAGACCTTGAAAATCAACAAATATCCAAATGAAGATTATTATTATTTTGAATATTCACATTACAAGATTTAGCTACCAATTATTATTGAATCATATTGCATAGGATTCAACAAGATGCATATTGAATCCTATGCCAAGGCACATGATCAAAATGCATCAACAAAATTACACCGTAGTAATTACCATAGTTTTCAAATAAATGTATGTATTTAACTTTAATAAACATGGTTTAAATCCATAGACCATCCATGTGGAAGATGATCCAAATCACCCATGTGAATAATTCCCATTTCAAAACTTGTAAAATAAATATAAAAATCAATGAAAATTTTAGAGCTATGAATATACATATAGGTTGTTAAATTTTCAAATTACTAGTTGGAATATTTGTTAGCCACCATGGAATTGGGTTATTATTTTGGGAAATTAATCTATACAAGTTTAAATACTAGAATCTATCATTTTTTTATTCATCTATTTATTCATTATTCTCTTGCCCTATTGAAAATCCTTTCAAATTTCAAACTTTTGATTATAATTTACATTTGTACCAAGTAACCACACTATAACTTGGTTGGCTATTTTTGAATAACTACAACATAAAATATGGTAATATCAAAGAAAAAGTCTTTGCTATATGTATGTTTTCTTCCAAAGCAAAATCATTGAACACATTAAAATGCATTATGGCCAAACTGGAATATGAAGTTCTAATATGAGTCCATGCAAGAAAATTTAATGACTGAATTCAAGCCTATGGAAAGTGTTCATTTTAAAGGAGTTAGTACACCTGATTATGATGGAAAATAATGTTGCGAAAGATACATGCACAATTTGTACAATCTTAAGCATGAAATCAATGCATTCCATAAGCATAACATTTGGGTAAAAATATGCAAAAAGGTATAAGATCTTAAGATGCATGAATAAACCCATTGTATCAAGGTATATTTGTTAAGGAACATGTAGACAAATTAAGATTAGACAGGTAAACAATTTTCAATTTTGGTTCAGATTTGACATGGTGTAGAATTTTTTTGATTTTTGTTCTTTCTTTCAAATGGAGTTTTAGAGGGAAATAGGGTAGCATTTCTTCTCCTAGACCTATTTTTGTTATGTACCACTTTTCTTTGCAAGTCTTTATGTGTTTTTAAGAACATTTATTATATATGGCAAAACATGTAGAGGTTATGGTGAAGAAAACTAATATGAATTAAGTAATTTAATAATTAAAACTTATCAGTACATGTAAGTAGAAGACCTATCAAGACTATTAATAATAAAGTTGTTAGTAGATTTGAAAACATGTAGCTAGAAACATCATTTTGATACATGTTTTGATATTAATTTTGTATAGAATTAGAGTTAGTACTTATCAATATCCCATTAAAGAAATGAAGCTATTTTAATGGCATTGATTAGAACTATTAATTTCAATAATTGCACAATAAGAATACATGTAATTCTTGATTGATAACTTATCAAACAAACATGTATATTTTTAAAACTATGGTATATATATTTTTTACTAATCATTTAACCGTGTGGTAAAAGTATTTAATGGTTGAACATATATTAACATAATGTCATTTAAAGTACATATGCAACAACAAAATCTTTTATAATTGCGTTCACAAATTATCATTCATTTACATTTATAAATTGTAGGCTCAATTATTACCCATATAATAAATCATGAGGGCATTAGCCAAATTTGAGTTGTTTTTGGTTTTTGACTCCACACTCTAGTAATTAATGTCAACTTTTAAAATTGTGTACTTATATAATATCATGATCCTAACTTGAATGCATGACCAACTTCAAAGATGAACAACAAAATGCCATTCCCAATATAAAGGAAAGTGTGTGAGTTCTTTTAGAATCAAGCTACAAAAGAGGCATGGAGCAATGCTAGAAGAGTGCAAACACATTCCACATGAAGTGGAAGTGTGTGAAAAATAGGAGGCACTTCTCAAGTCTCCCATGTTGAACTCACATTTTGGAAGTTGGAAATCCCAAGGTGAATTCTAAATATTTAGACCATTGGAAAGGTCTTCAAGAATATTACAATAAACTAGGGTCACATTCTCAAAATAAAATTTAATACATAAGTTACGACCATCTGAAAGGTCAAAAGACAATTTGCCAAAATGATTCCTAACCATTTTAATGACAATTTGAAAGGTCAAATGAACTCCAATTAAGAATCTTCATATGTTGTTGGAAAACTATTTTAAAAGGTTACAAGATAAACCTTTAGATTGTTGAATCTAAATCTGAAATGAGGAAGTTGTGAATTCATGAAGTTTTTGATATTAGACAATATGATCCAAAAGTTTGTCATTATCTATCAGAGTGAACTTTTTGACACATATGTAATCATGCAAGCATGCACCAAAACAATTATAACCACTATTGAATATTCCATACTTTAAATTGGTAATTTAAGTTAGTGTTGAGATATTTCGATTTACTTATATATAACAACATTCATAAGATATCATGGGAACATGTGAATAAATTTGAAATCGATCTAATCAATAAAAAATTCTCACAAGAATTTTAAAACATTATAACTAGTCTTTTTTTAAATAAAAAGACTTGTAAAAGACTTGAAAAGATTTGGAAATGATTTTTTTTTGAGAATTTTTAAAAATAAACCTTGACATAATAACATTTAAAAAATTAAAGACTTTTTAAAGACTTTTCTTAAACTATTTTTAAGAATAAACAATCATTTAAGGGAGCGGGGTTAACTCCTATTTGCATGGTCGAACTTACATAATGTAATATAAAATACTTGTAAACCTTGGGCATGATTTTTCTCCTTACAACATGAAAGTTATACATGAGCTCCAAGATGGGAATAAGGTTGGTTTTGAAGTTGATCTTTTGGTCATGTTAAATTTCACAAACCAAAAGGAAATGGTAGTTAATGCATTTAGAGCCAAATTTGTGCAAAATCAAAACATGAATTCACACAAATTCAATTAGATTCACCATGACCTAAACTTGAAAGGAATCACCATTCTTCTTTTTATAATATATGTTGTAGTTCTTGTGAGAATTATTTAATCATTCAAGCATTATGTTGATGTGATAAAGAAAAAAATATACACATGTAAAAATATTATCATCAAATTGCACTATGAGAAAATGGAGTGATTTGCAACTAACCTTGCAACTAGGTTTTTGAGTTGCAATGACCATTTGTAATTCATTTACAATTCATTGTAACTCAACATATTTTCTACATGTGTGAGTGCTATTAAACAAATTGCATGAGCTACAATGAATGCAATTCATCGTATGTGAAACTATATACATATGCAACTCATGCAACTTAAACACAACTATGTAAGAACAACTATTATGTAACTCTAATGCAACTAGTTTGCAACTACCATAGTAATGTCATGTTGACGTCATTTTTCATCGATCCATCAAATTTGACATGTGGCACTATGGGGATTTTTGGGTGAAATTTTTTTTGGGAAATATTGATCCCCGCCATCCATTATGATTATTCATTATAAAATTTTTAAGTATGACACATGGCACAATCAAATTTGCCACGTGGCATATTATTTGAATTTTGAAAGATAAAATAAAATAAATGTGTATTCAAATAGTCAGGTAGGACATACCTACATAACTAGGCTACATACCAACGTACCTACACTACATACCTACTTACTTATTTAGGTAGGAAGGTAAAAGAGTAAGACTAACTACTTCTTTACATATGTAGGTAAGTAACTAGGAAAGCAAAAAGGTAGGTAGGAAGGTAAAAGTGTAAGTGAACTAAAAAGTAACCATGTAAGATATTTTATTTATGTTTTATCTTTAGGGTTAAGTTTTTTTGAGCTTATCGCAAATTGACACATGTATTTTAATATGAACACACACAAAAAAACACCTTGTTTATATAATTTGTGAAATTAGATTTAAGGAAAAAACTTATGAGTTAAATATTTTAGTGACACATTAGTTATTAAACTAAAAAAACATTTTCCTACATTCCTTGTGTTTATTTTTATTTTTTTAATTTTACAACTAAATAAATAATTATTTGATGATTATATATGTGAATTAATTTTCTAGAATAATCATTTGAATTAATTTTTGGAATTAATCAATAAATTTTCAATAATTAATTAGTTAATTATTAGATAACCAATGATTTGAATTCAGATAAAATTTAGATAATTAATGATATGGATTCCCAAGATTAATTATTGGAAATTAAATTTCATTCAAATGAAACTATTGAACAACATTGCATGCAAATTTGAATTGAAATTTAATTAAATTGAAGTCAAATCCATTGAAATTGGATTCAAATTCAATTGAAGAGAAATGGGATGCAAATTGTTAAAAAAAAAATTGAAAATTTGCAATTTTTTTCCATCATTTGCAACTACAATATTGGGGGAAAAAAGGGTTCTATAAAAAACACCTTTCCATTCCATTAAGAGAAAATTCCAAACCAAAAATTATACAAGATCCTATATTAGTCTTCACCATTAAATTTTTTTTGATTATTACATTGTCAAAATTGAAATTGCCTCAACATTTAAAATAAAAAGATGGGTGTCAACTACAATTACATTTTCCTTTCATCCTACAAACCCCAAAACCCAACTTTGAAGTTGTATACAATTTAAGGTATAAACAAGACTTTGTGTAAAGGTCAACAATGAAACATACCAAATGTTTATGGACAAAGTCTCTCACACATATAAAACCATAAAGAAACTTGATGCCAATGAAATTATGTTCATGGATCAAATCAACGAAATGAATGAAATGATATTGCATAGATGAATTTTGACCATTTGGATCAAATTGAAATTTTGAAGTGAATTAACCACAACAGTAACACACAAATGTTATTAATAACACAAATTAAACTCTTTTTAAAGGCAGGAAATATTGACAATTTATCGATCACTTGTCTATGTAATTAAAAAAATGATGCTTGTCTATGTTGTCTCAACCTACCTCTGTCAAGCCTAATTACCTCACTTTTTTATCCTACCCCAGCACATGGATATGAAAAGATTTTTTTTTTTCATTTCCATGTTATATATATATAACCCTACTTTTTCAAGCCTAACAACCTAATCTTTTCACATACCCACCTATATAGAAGAATAATTTTGATACATGAAATAAAAAATCAAAAAATATTAAAAACCATATGGGAACATTAAAAAAACTTTATGGATAATTGCATGATATCAAATGTCCTAAATATATAGCCTAGTTTAATTACCTTTTTATTAACCTAAGTAAAATAATAAGTAGGCAAGTAATAAGTGTCTACCCTATCCTTCTTAGCTTAGCTTAGCTTAGCTTAGCTTAGCTTACTATATTAGGCATTTACCTACCTGGGTAAAATAATAAGTAGGTACATAATAAGTGCCTATCTTAACCTAACTAGCCTAACTTAACTTATTAAACTCACATAGTCTACCCTACATTACATGTTTATTTAACTTAACTTACATGGTTTAACTTAACTTATGTTATGTTATTTAGCCTAGCCCATTCTAGTCTGTAGGGTGCAATTGTAATAACAAGTGAACCTTTTGCCTCCATGAGGATTATCCAAGTTTTTAACCATAGTATCACACCATTATATGGTGATAAATATTCTCAACTTATTTATGTCACATTTTATTACATCCATTAGTTATGTGGGCAGGAAAACAAATAATATGTAGGTAGTTAAACAATGACACATGTTCTTTTTTCATCAATATTTTCATCTAAACTTGTGGTAATCACAAATTGTAATCACATGTGTAACTAAAATTTGGATCCAAACACTTACAACTATGGTTGACTCATAGAAGGATAATTAGAAATGCTACAAGCGTAGTACAAAATGAGTTGATTTAGACATGAAAGTTGCACACTAATCACAAACATAAAGTCAAAATGAACAAGATTTTTCATAGAGTTTTCCCACTATGTGCATCCAAAAGGGTATTGTTTGGCAAATCTTATGTGAAGGAGCTTTAAGTTGTCTTGCCCTATTTTTGTTTAAATTTCTAATACCCACATATTTTAACCACCCTAAATTTAATTTAAATTTTATGTTTGCATTAAATTTTGGCACCGTAAATTTGTGTGAATTTTTATTTTTTAATTGAAGGTTTCAATGAAGGAAGGAAAGTGATTGATTGTGTGTGACTAAAACAAATCATGCATGAAATGCTCAAATTTGGTTCTAGAAACACATCAACAAACATTTCAATACTAGATCACCTTTGAAATAATGAAAACCATTTCTAACACTCACAAAATCATTATAAGAATTAAACATTTGGTTTGTTTTCATCCAAAAAAATACAAAGAAAAAATAAAGGCTTTTGGGTTGTAAAATAAAAATGAATAAAACATACATTACAACCCATGTAAATGGACAACCAAGTTATTGCACAGATTTGAACCTTCATCACTTATTTGTCTTGACCAAGTAAATGCAACTTCATTAATGCTACCTCATTTATTATGAACCATCAATATAAATTGCATTTTTTCTCCCACTAATTGAACCTATTAACAAGTAATTTGCCCAAAAATATTTTGTGCATATGCTATATTTTTCTAAGTTATTACATATTAATAAATTATAATTTATTAATTTAATTTTGAAAATAAATACAATCATAAAACTAAAAACTTAACCTTATTTATTCCATGAGTTATGAGTAATAATGCCAATATTTGTTTACAAATGTTCATGGCAATTCTTAAACTTTCTAAAACAATGACAATTTTGATAAATCCTTTACATAATCCTTGGTTCAATGGGTTGAATAAAACCTACTTATTCTTACCCATTCCTACTGAAAACCAACAATCAAAAGTTACCCTTTGCAACTTTGTAAACCATAATAGTAAATAGTATTTTTTGCCCCTAAATATTTACATCAATTAATTGGTTAAACCACTATGATGAGTATATGTACACAAATTGGAAAATTGAACAAAGTTGTAGGAAAAAAGTAAAAATAAATGAAACCACCTTTTTTTTTAATGCATTACATTAAAAGAAATATTTGTAAATATTTGACAACAAATTTAAAACTAAAAGAAAAATTGTAAGGAATGAATTGATAAAATGAAACTTGTTTAAAAAAGTAATTAATACAAAATTTCATTAACTTTTTGCTACCTTCAAATTTTTTTACAAAGTTTTATATATTTGTGAAGAGATTGTTTTATGTAATGCCATTTGTTTTCAACACACAATACTAAGAAATGGGGGTGTAGTTCACTAGCCCAATTCATAATGGACTCTATAAATGAACTAGGTCACCAATACAACCTTGTGGTATTTCACCTAAGCAAGTGAAACTTGATTCATTCATGTCCACCTTTAATAGAAACAATTCATTACAATAAACAATTCATTAAGGTGATTCACTAAAGTTAATTTTTTGTACCATTGAAATGATTATTTCAATTTTGGATAAGAGTTTATAATGTTTCATTAATTTACATATTATGTTGTGATTATTTATATAAATATTACATGTACGAATGCTAAATTTGTATAATTTTCATACATTATATAACATTGAAAAGTCTTGTACACAAATTTTCTTGTGACTTAACACACACACAAATTCTACTTTGTGAGTTTTTTTGCCATTTTGTAATAAAAATAATTAAATTAACCACATTAGAACTTAGGTTTTTCCTAGGTTGCTAGTTGTAACGATGTTTTTGTAAAAATGCTAGAACATACTTAAGATAGTTGTAATTTAATGTTAATTAACGTTGAGGATCTTTGCCAATAGACCTACTTGAAGAATTTGAAATTAAAAAGCCTTGCTTTTACATAATGTTATTGAAAAACAATCATGCATTATATTATAAAAAATGAATTTGTATACTACAATATATTACAAATTAATATAATTAAAACATAATATACTATCAAATATTATTACCAATTCAACTTACTATTAATTATAAGATAAATGAATGTTTTTGCATTTACAAATTGGGATACCCATGGTTCCCATGGATGTTACAATTAAAAAAGGGAGAAAAACCTCATCATGTGCATGCATGATGTTTCCAAACAATTAATCAAGTTTAAACCCCTTTTTTTTTGGTCATTTCACTTTCTTTCATCACCATATTGATTTGTTTAATGCTCATATTGAATGACTATTGTTTCAATTTTTTATTGAATGATTGTTTCAATTCAACACAAACAAAATTCAAAGACTTCATAACAAAGATACCATGAACATGAAAAAACACATAACATGTGGCTTTTCACGGCCATATTGGTGAGAAAATACTAGTCAATTAAGTTTGGAATATATAGGTAGGAACAACACATACAAACATATAGACATACAACATTTTCATTATTATATAAAGTTATGTTACCCATAAACTATTTTGCATAATCAAAGGTTCCAACTTGTCAAATCATATGTTTCTCATGAAAAAAAGTGTTGTGGAATTCAAATCAACCTTTTTTTAATGTGAAAATTTACCAAACTATGAAAATAATTTGGGGCTATGACCTAGAACAAAGGCTTTAACATAAGACTAGGGTGGGTGGGCCTATTCTTATTCGCCAACTTATATCCGTGTCTTAGTAGAGGGACCCATATTGGGTATCTAAGAGTAAATTCACCGTTGCAAAAGACACACAATATAAAATTAGTATACTAGCACATTAACTATTGAGAATATGCACACATGTGGATGGTGATGAATACAACTAAAAACAATATTGGATAAAAAACATGAGGAATGTTGTTTCAATTTCTGATGGCTAACAATATTCAATCATTTGTGAATATTGTTTTAACAAGTAGTTATATATTTCATGATGTTGGAAATATAGTAAAACATAGTTTAGTAATAAGTAAATGGAGTTTGGAGATATAGTAAAAGTTATTTAGTAATTAAAAAATGAATATTGGAGATTAAATTCCATATGTTATGATAATAAATTATCTTTGTGGTGGAAACTACTAAGCCTAACCACATCAACATGGCCCTATAATAAAACTTCAAAAATTTCCCAAAAATAAAAAATACCCAAAAATCATTCAATCACTTGAGCCCGAATTAAAATTTTTCTTTCTATTTACCATAATTGAACATACATTGACTTTATTCTTCTTTTGTTTTCTAGGATTATTTGTCACGAGAATAGGTTGTCGTGTGCTCCAAGGTCAATGCCTACAACTATCGTTATCACCATATTCACAACACATAACATAAAAATACCCTAATTGGTACACCACATCCAAACCAAAATTTTATTCACTTACAAAACACAAGAATCCAAATACCAACAAAAACCTCAACAAACTCCTTGCATAACAAGAACATAGAAACACAACAAAACATAATAAAGTTATTGTGTACTTCAAAATCCATAAAATCGGATTCTGATCACACACCATCCCACTTATCCAAAACACCAAAAAGTTGGAATCTTGTTCACATTGGAACTAATTCCAAACTTATTTACCCCAAATTACCTACAATAATTAGAATAAAAATCTATAATTACAATAAAACCCTTGACAATTATCATGTGCTCCAAAGTCGGCACCTATAACTATTGTTGTCATCATACTCACAACACATAACATAAAAATACCCTAATTGGTACGCCACATCCAAACCACCCCCTTAGTTGGGGTTGAGGTCCCTTGAAGCCAAATAACATTATAAAACTACCACCAAAAATCAATTAAGGTGAATCCTTTAATTCCAAGGTAAAAAGATGATTAGGCTAGGTGCAAATGTGAGCCCCATTGTTAATCGGCTATATGGAATCCTTCAAATCTTCAACCAAAGGTGAGACATATGGGGGAAATTTTTTAGATTAGTTGTACTATGTAACTGTGGGAACCATGTCTATCGAGTGCATCGAAGGCAAAACCATTTGCCAACTAGTACCTAGTCCAAGGGCAGTGTCAAACATGCCATGTGCCCTCCCCTTGAAAATTGATCACAAACCAACATAGTGGCAACTCACATAACATACATTGTAAACCAACATGTATAACGGCCAAAGATGGGTCAATTTGGCCATCCACATTGGGAAGATGACATGATGCACAATTATGTACATGGTCTTTCATTTTCTAACCATTTCATCCTTCCAACAACAATACTTTGGAAGGTAGGGCCTTTTGATCACACAAAATCACACGACCTATAATCACATCCAATGTAGTGGGTGTTCTCTGTTGCAAATAAATAATATTTCCTGTGTCGCAACCTTAGCCTTGGGCTTACAACTAAAGCAAGGGCTTGCAAAGGTGTGGGCCAAGAGTGAAGCCCGAAAGTCACATTTCATGCTCTTGGGAGTGTAGGGGAGTGTAAGGGAGTGTGAGGGAATGAACCCCCACACTCCCATGTAAATCTTCAGAGGGTGATTTTAGGGGTCAAAACTCATTGTATTACAAAGTTTTTTATATCATTGGAAAGTTCTTGGAACATAGATGTTTCAAATGGGTTCATATGATCCATTTGAATACTTAAAACATAAGTTATGGCTAAAAGAAGGGCTACGAGTCAAAGTGCCAATTTGACTCCTGACCATTAAAAGTTGGGAATCACCCTGATTTACTTATGTGAAGGCAGCATGCCACATATCGTTGGAAAGCTCTCGACAAGGGCTACAACTTTTCTTCATACTTCATCTTAATCAGAGGTCTAAAAAAATTTATGGCCCTCCAAAGTCGTGAAAGTCCCAATTTCAGGAATTTTGGGACTCCAATTTGGGAGTCCCGAAATAAAACAACATTTGGGTGCTGGCCCCATGGCCAGACATAGAGAATACTATAAGGGGGAAGGTGATGGCTTCACCCAAGTCTGGGTTGTGGTGAATCTTTTGAATCCGTGTTTGCCCACGGTTCATTCGTGCTAAGCTTCGGCAAGGTAAGGTAAAAAGTAAACGGGTAATCTAGTTGAACCTACTTTTACCTTACCCGTTACCTTACCCTATTGCCACTTGTTAACGTTTACTGATTACTCTTACCCCCACTTTTGATAGGTAATTACCCTGTGGCATTGATCATTGTTTTTATCACATGATTTCGGCCTCCAAAACAAAACATTCAAACTGCGAATTCATTAGTTCAACAACCCCGTCATCAAGAACCTCATCTTCCCAATGGTCTTGCTCGACTGTGATTTGATCAAAAATGGCGGCAACACTAGCTGTCACACCGTCACCGAGCACCTTCTCAATGTTAACCGCCACCTTGGCCTGATTCGATGGTACCTTGATCACCCTTGCGTCAATCCAAGAACGCAAACACATTGTTTGGATAAACACAAACGATGACAGCGACTGCTTCGTAGTTGTGAACTCGCGTCTCGCCATGCTATTCATGCGCTCTGATGGCGTTAACGTTGCAGGCGTGCCAAGGTAGTTTGCTGCCATCTAGTAATGTGTAGGAAACACGTCCTTTCACGCTGTCCACCATTCCATCACGTCGATAAATGACGACGATGTGACGACGCCAAGGCTGAGGTACTTTTTGACCTCATCGTCGATCTCATCCCCGACATTTTGCACCTGCTCCAACATGGTAGTAAAGAGCGTATCGATGTGATCAGGTCAAGGAGTCGATGCGACAACGATGTTCGAATATCGGCATTGAATTTGAGAGCGAATCAAAGTTGTGATCTGGCCCATCACTGTAGGATCAGTCGGCCTCGGTAACTGCAGGTTTAGGTACGCGGCCACAATAGCCGGTTCTTGAACGAGAAGCTTTAAGTATTGTTGCAGTTTTGCCTTCATGCCAGCCGTTGTTAGGTCTCGATCAGTGTCCTTGAACATTGTTTCTCCATTCTCGCAGTGCTTGATGAGATGTGTGACAGAAGTAAACACCAAATCCAAAAACGTCTTGCGATCGACCGCCAACGATTCCATGACCTGGTGGGGTGGACGTAGGAACGCGGTCACGGCAGCAATGCATTCCCATTGGTCATCAGATAGCACATCGACGCCAATTTCGTTGTTGTAAATATTCATGATGTGATCCAGTGGAACCTTCTTGCTGAAGGCATCACTATCCATTTTGTGGGTTGAATTCCACATTGTCGAACAATCTTGATGCATTGGTTCTTTGTTCACAAAACCAACCAAATTGGCTTTGTGACGATACGCTTGGTGCATGGTTTTACAACGACGAATACAGATAAGCGCCTATCAAAGCTATGCATTGATGTCCTTGATTCGTACCAACACCTTCATAATAGCTAGCTGAATGGAATGGTCGGTGCAACGGACGTGATTGCATGAGCGCATTTGTTCATATTCGACCGTAGCATTGATTAGCTGGAACATGTGCTTCATGGCAACAGTCGCATCAAAGCCGTTGTCACTCACGACATTCAACAGTTTAGGCAACAAGGTCAATCCCATCCCCTTTAAATGCTCGAAAAAGGCTTTAGCGACGCGCGCACCAATGCTACGTCCATTTGCAACGTCAATGATGGTCAGTAGCAAGCTCTTCGACTTGGCTATGATAGTGTCAATCCAATGAGCAATCACAACATAGAACCCTTTCAGGTTACGGTTCAACCACCCATCTAGTGTCAATGAGATAACGACATTCAATGAAGAGAAGAATGCAGCCAACAAAGGCCTCACGATCAGGTACATCTCCATGATGCGTCTAAGGATCGTGCGCATCAACGATGGCGAGTAGCCATTCGTCAAAGATTGTAGTAGTTCCTTGAATCGTGTGCCTCTTGCCGCTTGCAATGAAATGTCTCCACCAATGACAAAAACGACAACAACGTTGTCATATTTGCGAGTGACATGATCTGGAAAGGACACCGGCTTCAGCATTGTTTGTACCAAAACGTCGAAACCAAGGGCGGACAATGCTTTGTCGCTACTAACCCAGGAAAGACTATGTTTGCTAGAGAGATGGGCCTTTTAACCAGAGCAATTGGTCTTGCTCGAGAACCACTTTTTGCAGTGGCTGCACTGGCGTTTCCCCTTCTGTGCTAAGGGATCGCCCTCCATCCACCCATGGGTGTGCACCCAAGGAAATTCCCCATGGGCACGCTTACGTTTGTGGGCCAAGGCTGTGCTACCAGCATCTGCCAAATCGACCACCACAACATCGGCATCAGATCTGACACCATCGCTGATGCGGTCTTCATTTCCAGCTTCGATGTTAAAGCTTCCCATCTTCATCGCCGATCTCTGAGCAAGTCGTCTAAAACTCAGTCAGGCCTCAGTTTGAAGTTCAAAGTTCAACTTTGAACTCCATAATCCATACAGACTTCCGGTCTCCGGAGCTCAAATGCGAGGACCGAAGTGCCGCAGCCCTCTGCATTGGCCATTGGTGATGAGTAGGTATGGGTAATTAATGAATAATTGACGAGTAACCGTGACTAGCTACCTTTACCCTACCCTCTACCTTACCCCATTGTCTACCTTAGTGATTTACCCTAGAACTTTACCTTTTTACCGGGTAGAAAAGGTAAATTACCTTACCTTGCCGAGGCCTAATTTGTGCACCAAAAGTGCTACAACTATGCACTAACCAACTTATTGTTTGGGTTGTGCAGGTCCATGTGAATAATTGACCTACTTATCATTCGTCTTAGTCCCCATCTCGGAGCTCCAACACGCCCCTCTAACCTCGAAGTGTTGCGAGCTAAAGAGTGTGCCCCAACTCCTTATCCTTCCACTATTTCTTTAGACTCACATTTGAGTCTATCAAAGAGCTTGGGAGTGCATCATCTTGGCTCAAACTTACAACCCAAGGTCAATAACCTCCTCCATGAATCGTGGCATATTAAAGAATATCTTGTGTTGAACAATTGCCAGATTCTCCATAGCCATAAACATCACTCGCCTGAACAAAACAATTCGTTGCTCAAATGTTTGAACCCACATTGCAAGATCATTGAGACTAATTACAATCATATCATCATGTCAAATGGAGGTTGGTAACTTAGGATCCCGACCAAATAATAAAAAATACAATGAAAGAAATGCCAATGAGGTTTGCCAATTGAACTTATATCCCATGGCCAACCATGGTAATTTCAAGTCCCAATCTCAAGTGCGGCCTTTTTGAAGCCATATTTCTGTATTCTTTGTTTCACCATCTACACCATTCATTTAGTCAATTCATCTACCTCCAAATGATCTCGTGAAATAGTTCAATGATATATTAATGCCTTTTCACACAAATCTTGGAAATCCTTTCAAAATTTTGTACCTTGGTTAGTGAGATTCTCAAGTATAACACCAAACATACTAAACATTATGTCCAAAAATGCATATGTAACTCCCTCATTGTTATGATCCAACAAGGGCACCAATTCCAACCACTTGAAAAAATGCTTGATCATAACCAAAACATAGTGGTTATGTCAAGGTGTCAAACTCAATGGGTTGACAAAATCCAAGCTCCATCAATAATTCAACCCCATAATCAATAAGGGTTGTAATCGAGGTGTTGGTGTGTTTAATGATGCTTGTACTCGATCACACACCACACATTGAAAAACAAACTATTAAATTCGTAATTGCATCCCATGCCACCAATATTATGCCTAGAACAAACTATAGGTTCGTTGAACCCCAAAAAGGCCCAACTTTTCATGAGCATGACATACAAGGCCCTCATGTTGCTCTGGGCATGGTACTACCCATACTTGCCCATCTGTCCACAACCATAATAAAAAATTACCTTCCCATCGAAATTATTTTGCCTTGTGGACAACCCAATCTCATTCCTTGGGTGTCAATCCCATCGGAACCTCACTTGCATGTAAATATGCCATAACAAGTCTAGATGGATGTTTAGGGCACTATTGCCTTTTAGCTCATCATCATCATTTTGCACTACTAGAATTCTAGGTTTTTCAAACTATGCACATTGACTAAAATGTTGTTCTTGACTAAATAACATGTATGTTTTGACTAAGGGCCAAAGTTAAATGACATGGGTATGTTTTGACTAATCAATTTGATTATGATGACTAATTTGACCATATGTCACATAGCCACCTAATTAAATTCAACCCCAAAAAAACCACCTTAGTCAAAAGGATTATGCTTTAAACAATAGGGCCAATTACAAAAAGGTCAAATAAACAAACTTAATCAAAATAACTATTGGCTTGGTAAAAAAAATCAACCCACCTACTTATCAACCTATACTTTTTCACCTACCCAACTCTTCACCTAGTTACTTATTTACATTTCAAATCACCTTCCTATAACCCATTTAGCCATAAGGTGTACTTATTATGTTTGATCAATTTCAATAAAACATTTAAGCCAAATTTAAACATTATATTCTAATATTAATTTGGCCATTAAATTTAATTAGTTAGATTTAACCATTAAATTCAACTTAGGTTTAACCATTATATTAAACTTAAATCTAATCATTATGTTTATGCATCATACTTAGTCATTAAATAATTTTAGTTATTTAATTTATGTTAATTAACATATCATTTAATCACTATACATGTGTAACCATTAAGTTTAGCCATTAACTATAATCATTGAATTGAGTCATTAATAGGTTTAGCCACTAAATTTATCCATTGAATTTAATCATTAACTAGATTTAGCCATTAGAGTTAATCATTAAATATATTTTCCATTAAGTTTAATTATTAAAAATAATCATTAAAAATGTTTAACCATTAAATGTAACCATTGAATTGAATCATTAAATAAGTTAGGCATTAAGTGTGGCCATTGAAATTTTTCATTAAATAGGTTTAGCCATTGGATTTAGTCGTTAAATATGTTTACTCATTAAACTTAGCCATTAAATCTAATCATTAAATAGGTTTAGCCATTAAGTTTAGTCATTAAATAAATTTAACCATTAAATTTAAACATTGTATTTAATCATTTCATAGGTTTAGTCATTAAATTTATCCATTGGATTTATTTGTTAAATAAATGTAGCCATTAGGTTAACCATTGAATTTAGTCATTAAATTTAGCCATTGAATTCAATCATTAAATAAGTTTAACCATTAGATCTAACCAACTATTTTCTTGTAATTTTGTAACATATGAAACAAAAAAGTTAACAAAATTTGACATCATTTGATGGTGTAGTCCATTGGTAAGGATTTGGTTTATTATGGTGAAAATGAGAGGTTCAATTCTTAACACTTGCAACCTATGTGTATGTCTAGAGCCTAGGTTAAGTTAGGCTAAGGTAGATTAGCTTAACCTAGGGTAGGCTAGGTCATCACCTACCTTCCTACATTTTTAATTTATTTATTAACCCATTAACTTATTTGACCAATCAAATGATGACACATGGGGTGTTAAAATGACCTTACAACATGTCACATTTTACCACTAGTCAAAAAATTTAATCAAAAACACTACCTTAGGGTTGGTCAAAAGCACCACCCTAAGGTTGGTAAAAAAAACCATCTTAGTCAAAAATTGGACTTGTTAAAATTAACTTGTCCTAGAAAACCAAGGTGATTTTTTGACCCCATGTCACTTTGGGGTACTTTTTGGTTTGAAAATCCAATTTGAAAAACCTAGAATTATAGTAATGCTAGGAATTCCCACCACCCATGTTACCTTAAGGTACATCCTTAGAACACCCCGACAAAGTACACATGTATGTAGAAGCATGCCATTTTGGCACAACTTCCAAATCCATCTTTCCATGCCACTTAGCACATGTGGTATCCTCCTCATTAGACTTGGGTTTTGACTAAACCCATTGGCATCCTAATTAACCGTACCAACCTTGCGAACAATATCGAAATTATATTCTTGTAGGATAAATGCCCACTTGGCCAACTTACTTATGAGTCAATTTGATTCCATCAAAAAATTTAAGGGCTAGTGATTGGTAACCAAAATAAATGGGCTACCATATAGAAAGCACCTAAAAGAATAAATTGCCCAAACAACAACAAGACATTCCTTCTCATATGAGCTATACTTAGCCTCTGTTTTGTTGTTGGACCGATTGGCATACGCCACCACAAACTTTTGACCATCATCATCTAATTGGGTAAGCATGGTTTTCAGCCCTACAATACTCCAATCAATATGCAACTAAAAAGGACATCCTTGAATGGGTCGCTTCAAGATGGGGGTTGAGGAAAGTTGAACCTTCAACTCTTGAAATGCCTACTCCTGCTCCTCACCCCAAACATATTCGTGGTTGATCTACATCAACTTAGTTAAAGGTTTAGTAATGTTGTTAAATCATTTAACAAATTTTTGGTAATAATTACACAAGCCTAAAAAGGTTTGTAACTGGTTGACATCTGTCAACGGGGATACCTATAAAATGGCCTTAACCTTGGCTTGAACTATACCCCCAATCCACTTGCATAAATCATGTGACCCAAGTATTCCGCTTGTGTCTAGAAAAACTAACAGTAGCTTGGATGAAGCTTAAAGTTATGATCCTTGAGTCTTTTGAATACTTCCTACAAATGATGTTTGTGATCCTTTGATGTCGGGTTGAAAATGATAATGTCATTGATGTAACATTTAGCAAAACTAAGTCTTTTCAACATCCGATCCATCACCTTTTGAAAATTTTAAGGGGCATTCTTCAAACCAAATGGCAAAAATCCCCATTGGTACAAACAATCTTTACCATGAAAATTGATTCCCCAAAATGTTGTCTTGACGTTGTCACCTTCCCTCAATAGCAACTGGTGGTAGCCAAGTTCCAAGTCCAAGTACTAAAAGCCTTGGCCTAACCAAAGGCATCAAAGATCTCCTCCAGTAAGGACATGACATACTTCTCCAAACATGTTCGCTTATTGACTAGGCGATAATCTCCACACATGCGCCGTTTAGTCCAATTGCCAAAACTATCTTTTTTAGCTAACATCATTGTGGTTGAAGCATAATCACCTCTTGATAATTCCACCAAGCTTGCATCTAACAACTTTGTTGTCCGAGCCCAAACCAAGGCCCTTTCCATTTCACTCGACCTATAAGGTCATTTAAAAATAGGATTATCATCCTCCAATACAATTTGGACCTCATGTCCTCTCAACTATACAATTTCTTCAAACTAAAGGCAAAACAACCAACATGATCTTTCAATAGTCATCATATTTCCTACACCTCATCTCTTGTAATCGCGGGACTAATATCTGGCTCCCATGACTCTACGATCTCTTATACCTTGGGTTGAAATGATGAGACATCCTTAACACTCAAGGTTGAAAGCGAAACATGTGATTGCTATGCAAAAGGTAGCATAACACCCGAATGCCATGGTGCCCCCACATAAAAACCTCCTTCCCATTAATCATAAATCCGTGATCCCATAAATGCCAAGGATGTCCCCCCCCGCCCTTGCACTAACATAACTGACCCAAATGTAAATGTAACAAAAGTAGAGAAAGGGTGGGTGGGCAAAAAAGACTATGCAAATTGGACTTGTTTAGCCCAACAAAGGTTAAAGATCCATGTGAAATAAGTAAGATCCATAACCTGTCCCAATATCCGTCTATGAGCACCTTCAAAAATCCCTTGCACGATTGTGGTGCCTATGTGAAATCCCGTAGCTTGTTTTCGTTCATCAACATTGGGCTCTTCCATCTTGTATGAGTTGGCATCCCAAATCATGCCTAGAATACCATCCCGAAATGTGTGAGAATGCAAAAAACTCAAAAAAGTAGGTAGTGTTGCTTGAAGTAGGCCAACCCTGTTGATCATAACTAAAGGTGGTTAACCATCATGTTGAATGGTAGACGAATGTCATCCTACATACAAAATGTCATCTACCAAGCATGTGGGTGACTTTAGAATGAATTGATATGTGCTGTGAAGTACCTCTAGTGGAACTAAGTTAGTCCATAGCCACCAAAAGCGGTGGGCACATGAATTGACTGCTGTAACATCCACATGCAGTGGCTCCCCAATTCAAGCCTTAATTTTTTGCCATGTTGTCGATACAACTAACTGAAAATCCCCCAAATGTCGGACATTTTCCAACACATATGCACATGAATGTAGTTGAGAAATTTGCAAATATTGCAACAGCCGAATCAACTTTGAAAATAACCCTGATCTAGGGTTTGAATGTCCTTGACATGTGCCAACTTGTGACAAACCTTGACATGGCCATCCTGATATGACCAAATCCACTGGTCTGATGCTATCCAAATCTTGCACCCCCAACAATGTGATGTTGTTTGGTAAGGTACATTGAGAACCCTAGATCGTTGATGTAGGCAACAACTCAGGATATTGTTGTTGTAGCATCATAATGTGGTGCATGGAGGCTTGTTAGGCTTGAGGATCCCATAATAATATCGACGAACCCTGATGTTGAATTAAAGGACTACTACAAGGTCGAAACTAATGCCTCCCAAAAGCTTTACTAGGTAAATCCCATCTTCAAGAATATGCCACCAAATAACCTTATAATCCAAAGGTTGTAAACTAAGTGGTCCATGGCTTGGATTTACAAGTACATGTGGGCCTGGTGACAGTAGAGTGTGCCAAACCTAATGAATATAATGTTCAATTGATGCTTGAACCTTCAACAATGTTCCCCACAATGGTGGAGGATCACGTGATGAACCTTGAATGACTAGCCCAACTTGGGCACTTGGCATCTCCAGCTCATGAGTACGGGGGCTATCCATAGCATGGACATTACCCTCCAACAAATCAAAACCATTGGGAAGCCTTGAAAATCTTGTTAACATCATCAAATTACTAGATTTTCCTACATGCCCCCCAATGAAGGTAACGAATATAATAGACTTATGGTTATCTCCTATTTACCATCATGATCAATAATAAGCAGTCTCCTCCCAAAAATCTTGGGTGACTCCCAAACGATACAAAACTACCCCCCCAACCAGCACATCATAAGATGTAGATTACATAACCATTATTTTAACACAGATTGTGGTATAATTTGCAAGTCTGATTGGATTGACTTGAATGACGACCCCATGCTTAGTTATCCCTCGAATTCTTTCTGACTTGTCCATCAATGTCAAAATCTGGCACATGCATGATTTGGAATCAGCATCGGTCAGCCCTAGACCCTCCACTACTGCTTTGCCCAACATCAAAAATTGATGTTTTAAATCCAGTAATATCCTCTACGATCAATAATATCATCCCAAAGCCCCCTATTTGAAAAACACCTTCCTTATTCCACACCACCACTACATCGGGTAGTACCTCTACTCGATCAATGGGTGGGCGTGTTGGAAGTTCATGGAGTTTGGTTGCTATGACATGCCAAGGTGGTACTACCATAACAAGTGGTTGGCCAACATGTATCTTGCCAACAAATAATCCATTGACATGTGGATGCACAAATAGGTCAATAGGTAAATGGTTGACAAGTATGTCACCAACAGGTATTTGACTAATTAGTGGTTGGCTGAATAACACCTCATGGGAATCCTTGATAGGTTAGCCACCATTGTTGGTGTATCCACACCATCACATAATGTGGCTTGCCATCCGAAACACTGTAGCCAGTCGAAAATCAAGCATTGCCAAAATTGTAGCAAAAAAAACAATGGTGTTTAGAACACCAAACTAGTCGCCCCTAACACATTATTAGGTGCATGGGTTCTTAAAGTGGAACTGGACAACCTAGTGGTTGTAACCAATCCCGTACTAGGGTTGGATGCGTCCATCGAAGTGTTGATTATGTGGGTCAACATGAAGGACTATGGTAAACGAACCCGGCATTGGGCCTCCCCATGCTAAGGATACAATCTTTCATTAACATTTTGTGGTTCTTGCATTGAACACTTGCCTTAATAATTGGTGTAGCGATCAAAACCCTAACTAAGGTTTTGTCACTAATTGCCCTTAAAACATGTCATTGGGAATACTTGATTTGATCTCATCTAGACCTAATGGCCTTGAAAATCCAGACCCACAGAAAAATCCATGGCCAAAACCTTAAACTAAATAATCACATGGCGCATGTGCTATGGGTTTCACATGTGTCGCCATGTTGGATGCCATACACGTCACCAATGCCTTTAAATGTGCAAATCATGCCTCCAAGGCATTGGGTTGGTTTGGAGTTGATTTGGTGGTTAACTCTTTATTGGCCCCACCTTCCGCCTTCTGGCTCTTATTAGAACTTAGGGACTTCCCTATATTTCTTGTCTAGGATTGACCTTGCCAGAACTATGGATGAAACATGAAGCAATGGTCTGCATCATGTCCATATGCCTTGCAATAGGAGTAAGGTTGATTGGGATTTAGGTTGGAGGTGGTCACCTAAGGAGGATTAAAACAATCCTTCTTTCGATCCAACACACCACACCTCCAACACTTGTCCTTTCCCCCCTATTTTGTCAAGTAGGATGAAAAACCCCCACTAGCTTCTTATTTGGGCCCTTTGCCCTTTTGTAATGCAATTCTCAATGCTTGACCACAAGACTACTAAGTTGACAAGGTAGGAGAAGGTTTTAAGGTTTCCCTATTAAACCTTAGGGTAACAACCTTTTCCTCCACCATGTTGAACTCACTGTGTTCAAATATTTATAAAACCAATGTCAACATGGGCTAGGTAGGTTGGGTGAAAACTATGTTTCGCACCTATCGTTTTAAATCCTTTTTCAAGATCCCATACCAAAATTGGATAGCTTGGGCCTCTGTGACCCCCTTGGTTACAAATCAATGTTTGCATCCACCTATACACCTCCTACAAGCTTTCATGGGGTCGACATTAAAACTCCTACAATGTATGGAGTTTTTTAGTCTTCGCACCTTGGTAATTGGTGTGAAACTCCTCAAAGAATTTGATGATAGGGTTAAAAGCGAGCATGCCTTGATAGTTAAACTGCTACCACTACCTTCAGGCATAGAAGGACACACACCTACCTTGTGATAGTGGTCAATGGGGTAAGTGTTGGCACTGCCAATCAACTTCTAGTGATGGAAAAGTAATTTGACAACCAATATCGGCACCATTCCTCAATGTCGGCCTCATGGGCATCACAAAACTCATGATAATCATTCATGGCAATCCCTCCAAATGTTGGAATAAACCTTTCCATGCCAAGAAAGGTGTAAATTGTTGCAAATTTTGTAGTTATTGCATATCACACCAAGTATCAAATTCTCGAATGAAATCATTTGGTTTGATGGTGCAAAAAATCGACGGGGCCCCTTAGAGGTACCATACATGTCTTTCATATCCCATACAAGTGGTATTGACACTACTGGTGGTAGTTTTACTTTAAAATTTAAAGAATTTCCTTCATGTGATAATGTTAGAATCGCACCTTTCGGAAAATCCTTCGACAAACATGTTTTCAAAATCCAAATCCTGACATTTGTCCATGATGAAACCCTAACCCTAATCCAGGTCTCTCTAAAAACCCAAAACCTATACCTTGGAATCCTGTAACCTTGAAACCTTATAACCCTAAAACCCTACTATGACTAGGATTGTTACACTTATTTCGACTCAACTAATCCTACAAGGATGCTAACTTGTTGCAACTTTCCCTAACCCTAAAATCCCCCAAACCAAAATGGTGATTAAGGTTGTTGCACTTGTATGGTTGGGGCATTTGCATCCACAAAAATATTCTACGAAGCCAAGCACACACTTGGGGCCTTCAGAACCATAGAAACAACAAATGCAATTTCATTGATCATTATTCCAATCTCACCACCACAACGGGTCTATCAATCATCAACTTGATTTCATCCAACAACAAAGACAAACATTAAGTACAACCTACCCACCATTAAACCCTAATATTTATGTATGGGCAAATTAGGGGTCAAATAGGACCTATTCAATAATCAAAGTTAGGTGGTAGCCTTGTCCCATACTTGGCCATTAACCAAACTACAACCTTTGGGCTCACTGCATGCTACAACTAGCAGATGAGGGAAAGTTCATAGCCTTTTACCTAGAGTTTTTTACTTAACAATATGCAAAAACTTACAAGAGATCATCACACAAGCTTATGTTCACCCTGTGACATAGTTTGAAAGCACAAACCCTAACAAATTTCCCTACCCCCAAGAAAGAATTGACAATCCCAAACATAGACATAGGAATCAAGTGCAAAAACCCACAACACAAGGAGGAGGAACCTTTTAACATATACACATTTTCACCCCTATAAGCTCTGTTTGGAGACTCATGACAATAGTTATGCAAAAGTTGATGATGTGACACTCCACCACCTATCAATATCATGAGTACTTATAAGTAAGTCACCTATGTGTTGCTCTTTTGTTCCGTGCCTTCCTACGCACTTCATGCCTTCCTACACCCCTCACACCACACCATTTAAAAAAGGGCTAGGAAATGGCCCTCCACCAACCTAGCTAAAACCTTGTAAAATGATAACTTCTTTCAACACAAGAATGATGGTGAAGACGACACCCAAAACAAACATCATATGAAGGAGATATCAATTTCCAAGGTTCTACATGAAATAAATTTCAAAAATAAGAAAATTACTCTTTGAACTCCCAAAATCACAATCTCCAAAAATGGTTATAAGCCTATTGTTGCGTAGAACTTCCCAGTACAAAATTGATGACGTGGGAATCGTCAAAATCCAACCTCGTATGTGGAAAATATGGCTCACCAAAACTCATGGATGAATGAAAAAATTTCATCCGAACCTTGGATGAAAAATCCTACACCCCAATTATGGATGAAAACCCTCCACTTGGATAATAACAGAAAAATAAATAAAGTAGTAAAATAATAAAAAAAAAACAAAAAATTATATATATATATATATATATATAAACACATGTCAAGTTCAGATTAATGCCAAACCTGATTATTAGGTTTAGAAAACA
>Ga0116231_10001333_pt1 | contig 50040 bp, 41 predicted proteins | sample S1TSphgellanicum_2_FD_89695 | JGI IMG/M metagenome (GOLD analysis project Ga0116231, IMG submission 89695) | Host-associated microbial communities from peat moss isolated from Minnesota, USA - S1T2_Fd - Sphagnum magellanicum MG | ecosystem: Host-associated > Plants > Peat moss > Unclassified...
AGTCCCGATTAGCTTCGTGTTGTGTTTTATTTTTGTTTTTTATGGGCGTGATAAGGTTCCCCTTTTGCTTTTTTATGGGTAAAGCCCACGTGGGGGGGGGGGGGGGAACATTCTCAAAAGTGTGGGGTTGGACTTATTGCCTTGTTCTTAGAGTATCCTCCACTATATCCTCACCCATGCATTGTAAAAAACATGTTTTGGATATAGAATAGTATGCATTGTAAGAGCACATTTTGGATATTAGAATAGCCCAAAGTTGCTAGTTTGATTAAAAATTGGATTTTGGGATGATACATTTGCACAAGATGTGATAGCTGGCAAAAGCCATTGCACGATCTAAATCTTGTTATGAATTGACTCGATTATTTGATTCATCCTCACAACACAAATCTTGCACTATTGTTAATTTCATAGGTCACAATATCTAATTGGAAAATTTGCTTTCTTATTATTAGTGGCCTCTCACTTTTACCAAATCTCACTTTCAAATTTATGGGTGGGGCTTGGGATAATATATAAATAAATAATAATAAATATGACAAATATTTTTTTGTAGGTACCCATTATGGGTGAGGGAGGATCCTCTTAGGCCCCCTCATTTTTGACCCTAAGGATTTACCCAACACTTTTAGCATGATGATCCAGTCCAGGTATTAAACCTTTTTTGTAGTACCAAAAAGCCCAATCAGGGATTTGACTTCAGGAGAAAGTACTTTCTATTGGCCTTGCCTACTGAGAGGCAAGGATATTGTGTTCAGATTCACTATAGAGTATAGTAGCTCAAGGGATTTTTATAGGCTCCTAGGTAATAATAATAATAATAATAATAGGTCTATTTTTTTATATGAGGATTTGTTTGAAAGATGATATTTTTGGGCTTGTGTTGAAACTTGAGATTAGTTACAAAGTTATAACAATATCTTGAAGGATTTTGGTTTCTTTTAGAGTATTTTTTTGAAGATTACATTTTTGCATGGTGAAATATTTGAGTTTCCATTAATTCTTCTTTTTTTGCCTTGAGATACTTTTTAATGTAAATGGCAAGGCGACAGTATGATGCAGCAACCCCTTGTTTTTTACACATTCGAAAACTTCAATTTTTCAGTTTCCAGATGACATCAACCCTGTGTTATGACAACATGATAGACCTGCCCATTGTGATTAAAACAAGCCCCCAACAAACCGAGCATACTAACTTACATACAAGGAAATGCTCAGTTTGGTGAAGCAGCAGAAAGAAAAAAAAGCCAATGCTATATAATAGGTACTTTGTTTTCAGAGGTACACCATAGGTATGTAACATCATTGGACACAACCTTAATGAAACAAAGGGGTGTGTCACACTTGTGGCCTTGCCATTTTACATTAAAAAGTATCTTAAGGCAAAAGAAGAAGAAGAAGAATTAATGAAAACTCTAACCACACAGGCCAAACAAACCAAGCTATTAAAAAAAAAGACCCACTACTTGTTGCACTATGGTGGTGCTGCAGGTTGTTGTTGTTGTTGGCCCAGGGCTCTGCAGCTGACTAGTGTTCTGCTATCTCCACAACATGAGTTCCATCTGATCATACCCAAGAATTGTTTCAGTATTACTTCTACCACAATGGTTCCTTCAAACTGCCCCCATCCATGCAACAAAGCATTTTGGTCCATTGGAAGATGGTGATCAAAATCTGGGGTTTGGAATTATGTGTTGTTGGATTTAGTGTCAGTCCTTGTAGCTATGGACCTTTGAACATACTAGCCTGCTCTTGTCTTCGTATACCATACCTATTTTTGAAAATTTTCATACCAGCATGGTCTTTGGTAGTGGGTGGGTGGTTTCCTTTTCAAAACCTAAAGCACTGGGCAGGCAGAAAGTTCTAGTGTAATTTGCAGGTCACATTAGAGTTTTTTTCCTTAAAATCACCCTGTCTTGGGGCTTCCTTTCGCCCCCCTCTTTGAGTGAGGTCTGGAAAGTAAAGAAATTTTTATTAAATCTGGGGTATGAAATGCTGAAAAACTCAGCATTTTATGCACAAGGTTCGAGAGTAATTATAGTAATTGTATACAGGTAGGAGCAGTGAAAGTATATGTAGCAGCAGTTGAGGCGCTCAGGGAAAAGGAAAGAGGGGTCAAAACAGGATGAAACTCAGTTTACCACCAAAAAAAACTGATTTTTGGCTGGTATGAGGTAGGTATATATTATACCTGGTATTGAAAACTGTTATAAAACTCATACGAGGATGATATTACCTCTTGTCCCTTACCAATCCAGTATTGGTACAAGGTTGGGTATTGCCTCAGGTCATACCCACCTGGTAGGGTCCTTGATACCCGCTGTGCTGATACTAGGTGCAGGCTTACACACCAGACCAAACACTGGTTGAAACCAAACCAGTGTTGGGTGGTTCTTGACTTTGATTAACAACCTCTGGTTCTGGTTCTAAACAGCAAAACTAGCAAAGTTCCAGTCCTGGGTTGAAATCCTGCTTCCAGTTCTGGTTTCAGTTCTAAAACTCAGGACTGGTTTTGGTCCAGTTCTGGTTGCAGTTCTAAAAATCAGGTCTGGTTTTGGTCCAGTTCTGGTTGCAGTTCTAAAACTCAGGACTGGTTTTGGTCCAGTTCTGGTTGCAGTTCTAAAACTCAGGACTGGTTTTGCTCCAGTTCTGGTTGCAGTTCTAAAACTCAGGTCTGGTTTTGGTCCAGTTCTGGTTGCAGTTCTAAAACTCAGGACTGGTTTTGGTCCAGTTCTGGGTATAACATGGACCTTAACCTTTTGCTTAGCCGACCGTTCTCTAGTCCTTTTTCCCAATTTTTTTCCTTTCAAAAATCCCAGAACTGGGTTCTGGTTCTTTGAAAGAACAGAAAAGCTGGCTCCAGTCCCAAACCTGGTTCCAAAAACCAGACCCAATTCTGGTTTTGGTTTTCACTAACTGGAACCCAGAACCGGCGGTTCTACCCCTCCAAACCAGGTACCTGCCCAACACTAGTTGAAACATGCAATCCTTTTTTTTCATTGAATATGTGTTGTTGCAAAGGAAGGAGATTTAGTTCTTACCAGAAAGCTTTGAATTGTCTGATTGTACAATATCTTGTGTGTCATGAAGCCCCGTGTTGACTTGATCCATTGCGGTAGATTTGGTTGCATGATGGCCCTTGGAAAGCCTCACACTGCGTGGAGTTGAATTGTGATGCTTAAGCTTGGAAGACAGACCAAAAGTCTTGTGTATAGATGATGAGACAAGACGATGATTGAGTTTTCTTTTCTTGCGCTTCTCCTTAACCTTTTCATGCCACCCATGAATGGCTAACTCAGTGGATTCCTGGAATATAGAGTGTTTGATTTGTGACCCCATCTGTCGAGTCAAAATGGCAACACACTGAAACCCATCAGATTCGTACAGTATAAACATCTTATCATATCATTGTGTATGTAGTATTGATCACACATGGTCTCTCACTATGTCAAACAAGGTGATCAATCTTCCTCTGGGCTCAACACTCCTACAACTGCTTTGATGCTTGCTTTCTAGTGCTGTGATGAGCCAGGTTCTTAGCTCTGCTTCAACTCCTGCAAAAGCTGTGCTGCTTCACTTACTTCTGACAGTAGTAGATATATGCAGTTTGGTGGGTAGATTCATAGTCATTTAGTCATGATCTGCTCTCGAATGTCAAAGTGAAGAAACATGTGTAAAGTGACACTTTGGGATTAAGGATTTGGTAATCAGATGCTCTCAAATTTCAAACTGAAGAAATTTATGTGTAAAAAGACACTTTGGGATTAAGGATTTAGTAGTAATCTGCTCTTAAATGTCAAACTGAAGGATTCATGTGCAAAAGAGGAGAGTTTGGCATTATGGATTTAGTAGTAATCTGCTCTTGAATGTCAAACTGAAGAAACATGTGTAAAAATACACTTTGGGATTAAGGATTTAGTAGTAATCTTCTCTTGAATGTCAAACTGAAGAAACCATGTGCAAAAAGACACTTTGGGATTAAGCATTTAGTAATCCACTCTTTGAATGTGAAACTGAAGAAATTATGTGCAAAAAAAAGACACTTTGGGATTGTACCTGTGTCACAAGGGCATAAAGTGGGAGAGTGCTGTAGCTGCACAATATTTGGACAAAAATCCTGCACAAATTTCCCCCATATTTTCACATTTGCATGATGGACATTTGACAGCCTGCTCAATCGACATTGCATACTAATTGTTTTTGATTGACACCCATGTGGGAAGCAAGGAGATACAAAAGTTGTTAAGTAAGAGTGTTTACGTACCCTATAACTAAGCGTGAAATCACCACCCAAGCTTTCCCCATTATGCATGAAGTGAACCCAAAGGTTTTCTGTGAAATGGTAGGGCCATAAGTTAGCAATCAAACTGCTCTTTTTTTCAGATTGCTCAAATCATCAGCAGATAAAAAATCTCGGTTGAAGGACCAACAATAGTTTTCTACCCACATGAACAGTGCTGAAATGATGTGCAAAAACTTACCAGAAGCCAGAAGAAGAAGGCAAGCTCAAATGCATTCTGCAACAAAAGAAGCAAAGAGTCTGCTCATCAGAAGACAACACAAAAGAAATTGTTGTGATAGATGAAAGAACTGGTAGATACTGGGAGACTACTAATAGCAAACTATCTGGACCAATCATTCTGATTGGCCACATAGAAACATGGAGCAGCAGTCAGATCAGATTTATTACACTCTTCTCCAGTAGGTGTTAGGCTTTGCTGTGTCTTGTACTGGCCTCAACAAACTATGCAAAAATGCTGGGTCAAAACCTTTTGCTGAGCCAAACTGGCATGTTTCGACTTTTTTTCATCCATTTCTAGTTTGCAGGGTCACATACTGAGCACTGATGGAGTTGCTCTTACACCAATAAGAGTGTGTACTCATACCACCCATTTTGAAGTACCTATTTTTCATTGTTTCTTTTGAGTTTCTTTTTTTTCCCATGCTTTGATACCTGGAAGAGGATGAAGTGGATGAGGTAGAGCAGAAGTTGAGGTCGATTGAACCAGAATAGGTCGTCTCGTGGCCTGACAAGTTTGCGGATGAGCTCCTGGCCCTGTGGATCATCCGGATTCTTGACAACATTGATGATAGTGCCATTAACTTCCTCTAATGGCATGTTTTCAGTGGGCTTCACAACTCGCAGGCCCCGTACTTCAAGTGCCATATCTGTAATTATTTGCTGTAACTTTGTCCCCACCAGCAATATAAGCTGTTTTACAAGAAGTAAATATTAGAACCCAACATTGCCTAATTGGTGGTGGTCTTGTCCAAAAGATACGTGTGGGCTCCCAGACTACTACCATATTTCAGTTCATAACAAGAATTTGATTTTGGGTGTACAAACTTCTATTTGGTGTCCAAAGTTTCAGAATTTTTTTTGTTCCCCTGTAATCATGGGCCAATCAAACTGGCTCATTGCACCCAGAAAAAGAAAGAAAGAAAGAAAGCCTCCATGATGATTGTTGAACACAATTATAAGCACTTTGCAAGGAATTAAGGCCATGAAAGGTGTTGGGGACTCACAATGAATGGTATGAAAGCAATCCAGAAGTATGTATACCAACCTGCAAATGAGACATTGACTTAGACTGGTCAAGAAACATGGCCGGGTGCACAGAACAAACTCAGAACTCTTTCAATTTAAACAGGAAATTTGATCATCAAAGAGATGTCAAGAGTTGAAGTGCGTCATAGACAGGCACCGATCTGAGAGGAAGGAAAGAGAGAATTGATTCATTGGGTTTATTGGAAATGGTAACATACCATTGACATTGAGGAGTAGAAAGATGACGACAAATGCCCACAGATATCCACTGTCGACCAAGCACATATAGCATACACCATCATGGTCTCAAATATCTTCCATTTTGGAACAGTTTAATAATGTACAAGGAAAGAATCTGTGGACTAGACAAATCCATCTTAAATGGGGCTGAGAAATTTTCAAGTTCAGAAATATTGCATATATTCGTCAGAGTTTTGATCTATTTATGTGTTCAGAATTGGATTACAGATTGTTCCAGTCTGTGCATAGATCTTTGAACTGTAAATGATCAAAGCAAAAGCAAATACACAAAAACCCTAAACCCTAAACCAGAGCTGTGTGCTGATCACAAACCAACTTATTGAAAATATTGGTTATGTTTCATGATCCACATGTTTTTGGAGAAGAAGAAATTGCACAAACCTGATGCCTACTACTACTTTGAAGTCATCTTCCATGGTTCTCCGAATGTAACCATGAAAATTGTACGTCATGCCTAGCTTATGATTCTGCACAAAACCCATTGATCAAGAATGATATTGAAGGCCTCACAATACAGATCAGTTACTACATGCAAGAAGTCTAGTCACCGTAAGCCAAGAAAAAAAGAAGAGAAAAAGAAAATGATGTGACACACCGGGCAGAGAGTATTGTTGATCAATGAGCAAGGTACTAGCCTAATTAAGCAAAGCACAATGGAACAGGAAAACATTACAAGGCAATTCTACAATGGGGGGATGATGGCTATACTTACAGCAATGAAACCCAAACGGAGACAATTATAGTCCTCCTTTGTGACAGATATCCCAAACTGCCTGAAAAAACTGACCTGCACAATATGTGCAACAATATATAAACTCAGGGTACATACACACATATATATGTGTGTGATGTGCCCTGCACAGCAAATTTTGGATGAAGAAAAGGCAAAACATGCTGGTTTGGCTCAACAAAATGGTTTTGGCCCAGCATTTTTTCACAGAATGCTGAGATGATCTGTGGTGTCTTTAGATGCTCCTGGTCAAATACATGAAAAAGGATGGGTTCAGTGCATTTCAGACTTACAAACCAGCTATTGATGTTCAGTCCAGTTCTTGATGTTGCGAAACATGGCTGAGTGATTCGGCTTGAAACAAATGACTTCCTTGTCAACTTGTGTTTTTTCTTTGTTGCTGAATACATACATACATACATTCACATACACTCAAATTCACTTGAACTTACAGAACCAAACCAACCCAGAGTTATTACCGTAGCCTGCAACTGATGCTTGGCACAAAATAATTCACAAATGGGTTAACTGAAAAAAATAAAAATAGAAATATTGATATTTGTCGAAATTGTTGAGAATCGAACTCCATTGGGTTACTATTACAAATACACAATACAAGGTGTACTTTGCATACCTATTCATCAACTGTTGAAAATTTCTGGAGAAATAAGTTTGAAACCACCAAACCTCATTTTCTAGAAGAAATAAAATATTTGGGCAAGAAGTTGCCAATTATCAGTTGTAGGTACACAATTATGATTGTAGATCAAAGAGAAAAGTCATTGAATGATTCTCACCAGCTCCAATAGAGTTGAGATTCTCCTTATGAGTTTCTTCTTCCCATTTTCTCCAACTGTGCATCTGCTCAAATGATACAAGTAGTAAGTTCAGTGTTGTTACATTGAGAGGCTCAAAGTGAGGGCATATTGGTTCTGAAGCTTAAAAATTATATAACATACTCGAAAGGCGAAGCAATTCACCTTGTAGAAGCCAAGGAGCACTGTAATACAACTGTAGAACACATGTACTACAGCCATCACAAAGATGAAGATGTGTAGCTGATGTAGACCCTCCACAGAAATGACCTGGACCTTCCCCTGTACATACATACTTCCCGCATCCCAGCTTTGTTACCCATTCATCAATTCTCGAGCCATTGTTGATACAAACAAGAAACATCATGATTGCTGGCTCCTATTACCCCCAAATGAATGTGTACTCAGGTGTGTGTTTTTGTATCTTGTTTTGATGAGAGATATCCTGCCAAGGTCACACACTTTTGCTGCAACACCAAAGTATTTCCATCATCGGCATCTCACCACTGGACAATTTGATGGAGGAGCCACAGGGGTGGTTTGATCTGTTGTTGCTTGGAACAGCCTGCGAGCATGTATTGTTCTAGAATCATTGAACCCCTCACCAACCTGTGCCATTGGTGCACCTGCTGTGTCTGCTGCTAAGGGCTGCTCAATGTACTTACATGGCAACATGGTCCTGCTCAACCTCTCCGGCATGCACAAGGAAGCTACAACTGACTGAAACACTGTGAGCAGAAGTGAGATGAATCCCAGCAGCATCAACTCTACAGGCCCCCCCCCCATCCCCATGGCAAAGGACTCAAATTCATTCAACACCCATCAGGGTTTCCATTTATTAAAGAAAAAATTCTAGCAATTTATAAATTCATCATAGATCATCAAGACCGGGATTTATAATATCTCAATTTTATCTTTTGACAGAAATTTTTTCAGAGATTGAATCCAAATAGTTAAGTACATCAGGAATGAAAAAATTGCAGTGAAGATCTATCAGTTATTTTACCTTCTTTGATTTTCTCAAGAGTGTGAAGCAAGGGCTTTTGTTTCTCCCTCTCCAGTTTCTGCAACCAGAGTTCAAGATGATCAAGAGCCTAATAAGTTGGTACCCAATTGCATGGCCACCTGAGTTTGAGTGCTATGTCATTTCAGGAAAAAACTATGTCTTCAAATGATGCGAAAGGTGTCTTCCAGACTGATCCTTGCAGCAAGAATCATGAGCTCCTGGAATTCAGTTGGGGGTGAATTTCCCCAACTGCTCAAGAGCAGCAATTCTTGATCATCCCTGAGCAGAGAGAGAGATAGAGAGAGAGAGAGAGAGAGATGCAGCAAAATTAGAGATAGAGCTTACTCTGCCCAAGCAATTAATTCCTCGCTCCAGCAGCAGGGATACTACCACAAACACAGTTGCTACAGTTGCCACAGCCCATGCGGGCGTCTGCTCCAGTGATTTCTGTTGCTCTGCCATCTTCTGGAGTACTGGACCCAAAACAAATACTTTACATTTGCACACTCACTTACAGCTCAACCCCAAAATCTTCTATGGAATAAAAGAAAAAAGAAAAAAGAAAAAAAAGCTCTCAAAGTCAAGATCAAGCAGCTCTTCAACAACATGAATTGTACAAAACTTGTGCATTTGCAGCTTCAGAAATTAAGATGCATAGATTCAAAGGCAGCTACATCAATTCAGCCAAAACCTACTGCCAATCAACTATTGTAGCAGATTTCTGGAGCTCAATTCTGCTGCTGCTGCTCCTGATTACTGTGTGCCAGCTGGGTTTGAAATAAGAGGAAAGAGCCGGGGTACAAGTGCAAGTACAAATTCTGCAAAGCTCCGATCATGGTACTATTGATCTGGGCTGATGTTCTAGCTGTTCAAGAGAGGATCTTGCACAGAATCAGCACAGGATTCTAGCACACAATTGGGTAGTAGGCTAGGATATATATATAACAACTATTGTGAGCTGTGAGGGGAAAAGGAAAAAGACTACATGTTAGCCTACCTGCAACAACTCTCTCATACCTGCAACAAACAGTTCAACTCTGATCTTCCCCTTGTTGAACTCTGATCTTGCCCCCCATTCCTCTACCTTCCCTCTCCTCTTTGGACCTTTAGCCAGCTCAGATTCTTCAGATTCTTCAAGGAAGGCTCATTTTTGTATCACTCTTTTCTTGTGATTCTTTCTTTCATACCCGACGGTTGTGAGAATCTGGATGATCTGATTGGCTATCGGGTCACCCGTTATAAGCAATAACCTGTGACATTCATTTTTACTAGTGACCTATTACCGTACCTAGATACCTACAGTTCTAGGTATCGCCATGAGCTCTCATTGGCCCTATTTTTCATTTAATCCCTAAAATCATCTGACAGGGCCCGAAATCGCACTGTCCTGACATTTATGGGGTTAACCATACTCCTTGTTGGATGAAAACATCATAACTGCTCTCTTCATGGATGAATTTTTTTATCATTCATCTGACATTCATTTCAAATATTTCATTAATGACAAAAATGACAGCAGATAGGCATGATATTACTAAAAAGTGACTGACTTTTAAAGGTGGAGAGGATTCACACTTGGTGTTAAGGACTCTTAGTATTAAGTCCCCTAACACCAATCCTAGTCATTTAGAACCTTAACCTATTTGCCACAACGATTTTTATGTTAAGTTAACATTCACTTAATATTAAAATAATCACCCATTTAACATTGGGTGCCACCTTGGATGCCACCTAGATTTTCACTTAACACTGACTTAACATCAGGTGTGAATGTCCCACATGTATTGTTTCTTTTAAAAAACCAAAACTTCTCACCCATGCTTACTTACATTTTGTAACCCATTCTATAAAAGAAGAAAATTGAACCTTTTTTTAAGTTTCATGTGGGATGGATTATTGTGACAAACTGCACCAAGTGACCAACTCAGGACCTTTCTTCTCCAAAGTCTTAATCTCTAAACATCATAGAAAGACAAAACTTATCATTGAAAAGTGAACCAAATTGGATTCACCTTAATATTTAGGGATTAAAATCATTTGCCAATAAGTTTTACATGTTTTAATGGTGTCTTCCTATGCTTGATCGAAGATTTTATCAATAATAAATTGCATTGCACTCCACACTAAAACATGGCACCCATGATTAACATATGCACTTACACATGGCATAAACGACTAACTCAATCAAGTCAATCTCATATGTTTTGACCTATTGTGCAATTCCAACAATATTACCTACTATTATTGCCCTTCTTTTCTAATTCTTTTTTTCATTTAGTTAAAAGCATAACATGAAAATTGGCCTTTCAGTTTTGAAAAGTTGATGAGGAAACAAAAGCTAAATAAACTAACTTCCTACCCAACACTTATATATATATATATATATATATATATATATATATATATATATCTGTATTTTTTTATTAAGTGTGTGGCTTGAGTGTGGCTCCAAACTAACCTGCACACAATAGTAGGGACATCAATTCCATGTGCACAAAGTGTACAGCCTATCCAGCCTAGATGACCTTACATTGTCATGAGCTGCCCCCCACCTACCCTTTCTAACTGAATCCTGAGCTAACTTGTGACAACTTGTGGGCATTAACATGTACATATTGGCAACATGACATTTCATCCCATCCACTTCCTTGACAAGGGTCACCTCATTAGTCTCTTTTTCCTTTGTTTTACAAAGACATTGTGAGATCACCTTTTGAGTAGGTTTGGGGAATCAAAAGTATAAGTTGAATGGACAAGGTTGCAGGTTTAGGTATATGTTTTTTTTAAAAAAAATTTGGGTGAGGAGAGCAAAGGAGGTTAAAGTACACAATTTTTTTTCCCTCTCTCTCAAGGGGTTTTTTTTTTGGATGTGGGGCTTTAGTGAATAAAGGGGTTTTATTGGGTGGTATTATTGGGAGGAATGATTTTGTTTGGAGGAGTTTTTTGTTTCAAGGAGCTATTTCTTGGGTAGGGTGGGGTGGTTGGGGAAAAAGGTGGGTCTTCCCCTTTTCTCCCTCCTTTTTTTTCTTTCTCATAATATGGTGACTTAACAAGGGTTTTTTTTTCAAGAAAATATTTTTTAGAAATCAAAATCATTTTTTGGGGGCCCAAACATGGCAAATTTCACTAAAAAGAATAAATCAAAATTTTAAGAAAAAAAATCTTGTTTGAAATCAAACACTTAATACATTTAACCAAAAATTGAAAACAATTCAATTTCAACTTTTTGTTTGACCAAAATTTCATGCAAATGACCTAAAAGTTGATGCTTACCACACACACACACACACACACACACACACATGTTTACCAAATACCTATATATTGAAGTGAAAATGAAAATAATGGTTTAAACAATGGAAAAAAGTTTAGGGTTAAAAGTGTTGTATCTCATATTCGAGTTGAGACAATTAGGGCTTGGGTGTACCCTTTCTTTCTCACTAGCATGAACATTATGGTTGACTTAAATTGTCATTTTGTATTCCTAGTTTTTTGCAAATGTGAGTTTTTTCAACTATGTGTTTTTGTAAGTGTGTGTTTATTAAGTGCCTTTTTTTTGTTACTTCATTTGTTTATTGTCAAATTCCTTTCACTAAGTTCTACCTTTTTTCTTTTGCACAATGACTATTGTTCTAATGAAAAAAGTTCGATTAGTTGTTGCGGTGAATGATTTGGATTTTAGAATTAAAGATGTGTTTGAGGTAAGGGTGTCATATAAGTCTGACACTTTTAATTGAATTATGAAGAAACTCATGGAAGATTTGCTCAATATTTAGAAGTATGATGCATGAGTAATATTTGCAAAAATGCAAATTTATGAAGGTCAAGAATTTTGGCATTGAGTCAAAGTTCAAAAAAAGATTTGAAAACTGTGACATGCATGTTATCAGTATAATTGAGTTGACAACCTTTGTGTCATCAATCATTGCTTTTGAACTTGGTTCCTCAATTTTTCCACCTGGATTCCATTAAAGAATTTAGAATTATTCTTTAGAATTAAAGCTTTGCTACCATTGTTATTATCATTGTTGGTATAAAAGGAAGAGGGGATAGTAAGGGCGAAAGACAATTGTTGATTGTAGATGTAGAAGGTAAATTTGACTAGAATGTTTTTTACTTTCGCATACAATGGAGGCCAATGTGCTATGATCTTAATCAACCAAAGAAGATCGATATTTGTAAACACAATAATACACAATTTTCACAAAGGTTGTTGATGAAACTCCTTGAGCTCACCTTCTCAAATTCCATAACAAATGGTTAATTCCTTCACTTACATTAAAGGAAATAAATTTATTTCCTTTCATTTTCATCAAATTATTTTTGAATTTTTTTCAAATTCAAAGAAAAAATTGGGCAATGTCAAATGTTCATTTATAGGTCATTTATACTAAAAAAATAATGAGAAATTTTAAGAAAATTGAAATTAAAAAATAAAATAAAATAGAAAATATTATTATTATTATTATTTATGATTTTTTTAATAATAATATAATTTCATTGTTTCTTAGGGACAAAACTTAGATGGCCATTCAATTTTCCATTCTCCTTGGGAAGAAGACAATCAAATAGCCATTCAATTCTCCTTTCTCCTTGGGAAAAGGAAAATTGGGTGGCCACCTAATTCTCTCCCTCCCAAGGAAAAGTGTTTCCTTAGGACAAGAATATGGTGGCCCAATTTTCCTCCTTGCCCATAAGGAATTTTTTTTCCAAAAATAAATTTTAAAATTAAACTTAAATAGTCATTTTATTCTTCCCTTTTTAAAGAGAAGTATCCCTTTGGGAAAATAAGAATAAAAAAGTTACCCAGTTCTCCCTCTTGTTAATAGGAGAAAAAATCAAAAACATTATTTGTTATGGGGTGTAGTCACCCTAATAGAAGCCATAGCAAGTGTAACTAATGCTTAATTTTTCATGTTTAGAAGTGGCAATTCAATTTGGTGTTGAAAGTATAAGATTTTTTTAATATAATAAGGTTCATAATATATCATTGGCACATGTGAATTAATTTGAAACATACCCAATGAATAATAAACTTTCAAAAACACTCATTACGCATTATAACACGTATCTTTTAGCATTAAAAAGACTTATAAATAGACTTCAAAACTTTTGAAAATTGCATATATTTTAAATTTCTTTCATAAACCTTAACATAATAACATAAGAAAAATTATAAAAATATATATATATTTAAATATTTTTAAAAGACTATTCTAAAAAATATTCTACCAAAGGCAGTCCCAAAAATAGGTAGGTGCAGCTCATGTTATCCTATTTGCACCCTATGTATTCACTACAACAAAACCATGTCCTTTTCACTAGTGAAATTTAACTAACATGACTGTAGAGTCAATTTTTTTTAAAACCACATAACTAACCGTGTCCATTTTGACAAACAAAAAAAGTAGCATTATCTATTATAAATAATTTGAATTTCTAGTCAAAACAAACATTGTAATTTCATATGTGGACTTTATGTAGTGATTATGTGTAATCAACCTACTAGCAATGCGACTAAAATTAATCAATTAATTTACATGTGTAATCAAAGTGATATATATGATTAAAATCAGTCATTTATCTAACACATGTACAAATGTGATTAAAGTTAATCACTTTGATTACACATGTATTATTAACATAGGTTGACCTCATTAAAAAAAAAAGAACATATAGACCCTCTTCACTTTCAAATTTCATATTTTTCTCATTACTTGTCCATCCACAAGGATTTAAAAAGCTTTGGATGCATTATCTTAAGTTTCACAAACTTTCTTGAAGTGTAAATCTTTTTTAAAATGTAGAAAAAGTTTAAAGTTAAAAACACAAGTTGGACTAACATGTGGTCAATTTTTGCAAATCACCCCTTCATTTTCAATGAGCATAACTTATTCTTTTATCAAATTAAGAATTTTTTTAAGTGAGGAGAATTTTAAAATGTTTTTAAACATGAAAAAAAATGGAATAATGTATGAAGAATTAAAACTCAAAAAAGGGAATTGAATTTTTTAAGTCGTTAATTCGTGCTTGAATCACCTCACTTCACTTTCAAGGAACATATTTTTCTTATTTCTTTATCAAATTGAGAATTATTTATAGTATTGGATAAGCCAAGAGGAAAATTACAAAATGTTTTTGAATGTCGAAGGTAATGGAGCAATGTACAAAAAGTTTAAATTCAAAAACACAAATTGAATTGTTATGTTCATTTTTTGCAAATCACCCTCTTCATTTTCAAAGGGCATAACTTGCTCAGTTTTTCATTGATTTCAAAAATTTCTTGTACCATTGGATGCACCAAGAAAAGAACTACAATTTTGTTTGAATGTCAAAAGTAATGGAGTAACATACAAAGAGTTTAAATTCAAAAACACAAATTGAACTATTATGTTCAATTTTTGCAAATTAGCCTTTTCATTTTCAAAGGGCATAACTTGCTCATTTTTTCATTGATTTCAAAAAAAATTGTACCATTGGATGTGCCAAAAAAAAAAAACTAAAAAATCTTTTAGAAGCTTAGAAGTAATAGAATAATGTACAAAAAATTGTAAATCTTATTTTTAAGTGTTTGGTGGTAGGTCTAATAAACTGAAAACTTTGTGTGATTAAGTTGTTCCTTATATTCAAATATATCCCATATTGTTTGGTCATCAATTGCATTTTGAAAAGTATATAATCAAAGGTTTTAGCACTCAAAGTCAAATTTTAAATTACCCAAGTTTTTTAGGTTGAACCTATTACAAGGTTTAACTTCCAAAAAAAATAAAATTGAATTAAAAGAATATTTGATTTGAATGTAATCCAAAAGGGAATTGATACATTGAAAATCTTTTTAAAATAAAAATATTTTTTAAAAAATTATTTAAAATATAATTATTTTATAAAATAATCATATTTAATCACAATGAACATGCCATGTCATTACATTCATTCACACAATTTGTTAGAATGGACATGCCACAGCATTGCATTAAGTCACATAGTAAGTCATATTAGACATGCCACTATGGCATTGTGCTATTGTTTAGTCATCTTACATAAATGTGAGTTTTACCACCACTTACCTGTCTTAAATGACTAGTCTTTTTTAACTTGTCCCAAAATTGTTTGAGGTTTGTTTTGATAGAAAATCTAGTGCAAAGGGACTATAAAACGAACAAATTATGTAGTAGTGATTTATTTATAATTATGCATCACATTCCTTTTTGTTGAATGTTATGTATAAGGTTATTAGAACTAACATGATGTGCCCATTTTGCATTGGATGTCATGTCAACATTCATCTTGATGCGTTGGTTGTGTTCATTAAGACTGATGTAAGAAAAAAATTCCTTATATTCGGCTGCCCTTATTAGATTGATCAAAAATGAATTTGGTTATTATAGGATTGACGATCAAAAGCATTTCTTCATTCACTAATCTTGTGGCTATTGAAATGTTTTGGTTGCCATTCCTATGGTAATCAAAAATTGTTGGTTGCCAATCCTAGAACGAAGGAAAGTTTTTCATTGCTAATCCTACTATGATTGAAAGCTTTTTGTTACTAATTGTGTGGTGACTAAATTTGTTTTTGGTCACCATATGTAAGATGATTGAAACTTTCATTTTGGATTTTAGTCGTTTGATCAATGGTAGATTGATTTCCACCATTGATTCGGTGACAAAATTTTTTATTGCTTGGTAATAAAAACCAAACCTTGCAATTTAAATTCATTTTCTCCTTTGAAGTGTGTGGGCATTGTGTTGTTTAATAAGTAACCACTGCCACATACCTTAAGAAAAGGGGTGAAATCTTTAAGGGTGTTTGAAGTTTTAGATCATCATATTGCATTTATAATTGATGTTGAATTTCAAATTGTACTCCTAAAGGTGGAGTTAGATCCTATTGTTATATACTTTAATTCTATTAATCAAACTTATTGTTCTTATGTTTTTTCAATGGAAAGAAGGTGGAATGTGTGGAGTCCATAGTATTTGATGCCACATGACAAGCTAGGTAAGGTGGAATATAGGTTTTGGCAATGTCATTTCATACTACAAGGATAGAATGCTCCCATTTGGGGTATTAATATGATGGCAATGGGTGAATTAGAGTTAATAGTGTGTTCAAAGGCACATCCATGGGTGAAGGCCTCATTTGCTTGATATGGTGGATTTATCTTTCCATCGTTAAATGACATGGAAGCAAATGTCAAATCCTTTGATAGAAGGAAAATCTATTTCGATGTTTGAAGTCGAAAGGGTTCAAATTTGCACCATGTTTATAAAATAACACAAAGGGCCCTAATAGATCCACAAATAACAACATTCAAACCTTTTGATAGGTTTCATTGTTAAAGGGATTAAATTCAACCAAAAACTAGGATTTGGACAAGACATGGCCAACTTTTTTTATGAAACAAACATCCCTTTCAATGTTGTGTGACACTTGGCATTGATAGAAGTTGTGAAAGTAACCTTTGAATCTTGAACCTACTAGAAATTGTCATCATATCATGGATTACACATAAATTTGTTAAAGCAATTCAAGGTTGATGTGTCCAAACATGTAACCAAAAGATGCATAATTCGATTCACAAATATAGAGCAACCATTTATTCTAATATTTGGGACAACATTGCATGGTGTCCATTATTGAACATAATGTTTTCTTGTTTAATTAATGATCTATTCATAGGTTCCATTGACACAACTAGGGAGTAGAAGGATGCCCATTACAGATGTATTGCATTGGCTAAATACATCAAAACCATTGGAGTCGACAACATTGTATAAGTTTATACAAACAATGTTTCGAACATGAGAAATGCGGTTGACCTTTTAATTTGTCATTTTCCAAGTCTTTACTTTCAAGGTTGTGCTATTCATTGTTTGGATTCATTATTAGAAGATTGGGGGAAAACAACATGGGTCAAGTGAATTGTGAAAAATGTGAAAATTATTGTGTTTTCATACAACAACACCATGTGCCATTAGTAATTTTTTGTCATTATGAGACCAATTTAATGCTTTTAAACCCCACTAAAAGTCAATTTTGCAACCAATTTTTTAATGGTTGAGACATTACAAGAAAAGCTCTATTTTGTGATTTGATTTATAATTAGGTTGGTAGTCAAGGAAAACATCTATGACTACATGACTATGTATAAGTCGAATAAGACATGTCATTTAGGACACTTAATTGTTAGTGTGGTTTAGTCACAAGACAATTTGCGACTATGACTTTTGTGACTATGAAGTCATGGAGGTTATTAGTGCTTGATGAGATCCATAAATTATGATTGTTGGATATAATTCATCAAATATGAAATAAATATGTTCTCCACCCATGCCATGTAGACATGTGGCATGTAGACACATGGTATATAGGTTAAAAACCTAGCCTATATGTTAAGAATGTAGGCCCTAGCCTACCTAGGAATGTTTGCCCTAACCTATTTAGGAATGTAGGCTAACTTAGTTAGCAAGCTAAGTTAATTAAGCTAGTTGCAAGTGTGAGGACTTGAACCCCTCACCTCCACATTGAAGGAAGAAGTCCTTAACCATTGTTTAACCATTGCACCACATGATTTTTACATGACAAAAATTGTCACCATATTGTTATAAAGATTTTTTTCTAACCTACTTTATAAATTAGGTACCTAAGTACTTATGTTTAACAACTTAGAACTTACCTAGTAACTTAGTAGGTACTTAACTTGTTAGGTAATAGGTAAGTAGTACCTAAAGGCAGTAGTAAATAGTAAGTAGGTAGGTATGTATATAATACCTACCTAGTAGGTAGGCAAGTAAGTAGGCAGGTGCTTATTAGTAAGTACATACATAATACCAATTTAATGGATAGGTAGTAGGTAGATAATAGGTAGTACTAACCATAGGTATGAGACCCACCATTGATACAAACTAGTTGAGACCCACCATTGAACAAACTATCATTGATTTTTATTAGACAACTTTAACACATTGTGTGGTACCCATCATCACAAGTCATTCACCAAGGCAAAAAATATTCAACTTAACCTTAAAAGGGATAGATTTTGGGATACATGTGCCAAATTTGTGCATATGGTGGAACTAATCACAATGTCATTGAAGGCATTCACATTAGAAGAAAAACATTTATTTTTGATTAGTCTCTACAGTTAAATTTCAGTCACAAGCAACATTTGCCACTAAAATCCCCTTAGTCTCCTTGGACAAGTCGCATGTGATATTATTTGCAACTGATAAGGGGTATTGGATGAAAGAAAAAAATCAACAAATATAAGTTCATCTTTTGATTCCATTGTATACATATTGTCACATGTGATTATTTGGGTCACTATTGAAAGTAAATGATTTGTTGCCACGTATCCCAATATTTAATTATTTAAAATACATTTTATTATTATTTTGAAATAATCAAGAATGTTCAATTCACATGTTTAGATGATTTATATTATGTCGCATGACACTTTAAAATGAATTCAATACAAAATATTCATATTAAGTAGGTAGGTACTTAGGTACATACATAAGTAGGTACTTACAAACTTAAATTAAATACCTACCTACTTATTTAGGTGAAAACGTAAGTAGGTAGATCTTACTTTCCTAGGTTAAATACCTATTCATATAAGTAGATACTTAAGTACGTAGATACATAGGCAGACCTAGGTCATGGGTAGGTCAAACTAAACATCTACTGAACTAGGTAAATAAGTAGGTTCGAGAGGTAAGTAGTTTAACATTATGCATAATTTTTCTTTTTGTTTTGGGTTAAGTTTTTTGAATGTCTCATCCCATGTGCACACATTAATGTGAAATTATATGACCACACCTTTTGTTTATACAATGTTGAAACTGGGATTAGAAAACAAACAATTTGGGATAAGTTTTGAACTTACAATTTCCTCACAAATAAATTGTAATTTAAAAATTTTCTTCATGCCCCTTTTTTTTTTTGGTTTTTAAAAATTTAAACAATTCAAGTACATGGCTCAGTAGATAATTATTTAATTAAAAATGATTAAATTTAACATATATTTTAAATATAAACTCTACCTTACAAATATTAAGTATTCATTATCAACTATTTAGATAACTAATTACTGTAATATTACTAAAAAAATTTCTCACAAATAAAAAATTAAAGAATTTTGTTTAAAAGAAAAATTATTGTATAATAATTCCTACAATTATAGTCATTACAATAATTATTTTAACTACATTATAATTTTTCCAAAACTTTAATTCAGATTTAAAGTTATACATTACAAATTGTGAATAATTATATTCAATCAGAAAATATTTATGAAATTACTATAATTATTTATTATATGAAGTAATTACAATGATTTTAAAGTAATGTAACATTGATTACAATACTTGATTTATTTTACTATAAGAATGTAAATTATATAACATAAAAATTTAATTTTGTAACAATAACTATTTAATGTAACTTATAATTAATAAATACAATCATTTAAAATCATTTATAAAAGTGATATATTATGGACAAGTAGTTACAGGAAATAATTATTTTAATTAAATTATGATTAATCTAGAAACTTAAATAAAAAAGAAATTTATAAATGATAAATTATGGATTATAATAATAAAACTTAATTAAAATCTAATTATGCAAGTATTGTAATTCTAACTTTTAAATAAATTACATAATTACAATGATTATACAATTATTTTATGTTACTATAGAATAATTATTAATAATATAAGAATTTATGTTTTTGTATTAAAAATTTATTTTAAATAAGTAAATAATGAATAATACATACAATTATTTAGTGTATCTTTATTTTTAAATGTAATAATTACATCAATTTTGCTCATTATTTTAAAATTATTATAAAATTTTGAAATAAAAATCTTAATTATAGGACATAACTTTTCAATTAGGATACAAATTTTTATTCTTATTATTAAAACAGAAGTGTTGTAAATACAATAGTTATTTTTTATGATAAGGAGTTATCATTTTAAATAACTTGTACTAAATAATAAGTAAAATAATTTATTAGAATTATTTTAAATTTGCAGTAAAATTATTCTAAAATTTTATGACATAGGTATAATTATATATTGTAAATACATAATTAAATATTCTGTTATACTAGAATGTAATTCTTACAATTATAAAAATTAAATTAATTCATTTAATTATAGTGGAAATATTTTATTTTAAAAATATATTAAAAATTAAAATTATGAACAAGGAAGCTGAATTATAAATTAAGTGTCTATTATAATTAATGTATAAGTAAATTAATTATTATGATTTCATAATAATTATACATTAATTATAGTAATTTTATTTTTTAAAATATAATATAATAATTTATGTTGAAATATATTTAATTTATTTGAAATTACAATCAATTTTATGTAATGAAATTAGTTTAATTACATGAATCATATCAATGATTTCAATTACAAGAAAAATACTATGAATATTTTGAATACTAATTTGAAATATAAATTAAAAGCTATGAATATTAAGTTTAATCATAAATCAAGTAATTATTATGATTGATGCTGATTACGATGAAACACCATTTGCTTGCGATTAATGGGACTTCAGATGGTTACTTTTGGATGATAAATCCAATCCATATATAGATGTATACCAATTTAGTCATAGATTAGTTGCAATCTAGTTGTAGGTAATTTAGTTGATGTTAGCATGATGTCACATTAGTTGGAGAAGGCAAAAATTTAATTACAAAAACCAAAAGTTGTAAATAATTAGAAATGTGTTGGTGACATCTTGGCCTTTTTCTTCTAATGTTGGTCTCTTCCAACAAATGAAGACACTATACAAAGGTTGTCAAACCTAGGATTTAACATTAATGAAACCATGTTGTGTGTTATTTTTCTTCATATGTTCTTAAGAATGAAAGTAAGGAATTTAGTACACCACAAACCTCTTTTTTAATGTTAGAGGTTAAGAAGGTTAACTCATTAGTAAAATTGGGTTCATTTTCCATTAAACTTTCAAAAGAAGCCAAAGGTGTGCACTATATTCTTTCAATTTCAAACTGAAGGAAATTGTAAAATTTAAAACATCAATAAGTAGCTAATGTCCATGGGACTAGTTTAAAACACATGCAATGATAATGGGAGAAATACAGTCCACAATAATTTGAGAAATTTGCCTTTTAGAAAAGGTGGCACTTGTCCAATAAATCTCACAATAGGGTGCAAGCAAAGTAAAGTAGACGGCTCCTTGCTCCTTGTAAAATGTTTTTAGATGTAACCATAAAAAAGTTTTAATGTATTGAAAGTAGATTTTCTTTTGTACAATAATTAACATGATAATCTTTCACTTTATATTTAATACATTGAAAAACCCCATTTTGAAAATATAATTAAATATAATTAAAAAAAAAATCTACTTGCACAAAATGTCCAATTTTACAAAATGGGCTACATGTAGATGAAATATTGATTAAATTTTTTTAAAAACTTTGTGGAGCCCTAAAAAATACTTATGTATTATCAAAATTTGGATATTATATTCATACTATATATATATTTTAATATGAAATAGGTTTGAACACCATTTTGACCCAATTAATTTCACATGTATTTTCAACCTACTTTTATGATACCAAAGTTGTTGAAACTTTGTATCCAACTTCCCATAAATTAAATGTAGGGCCCTATGGTTTTATATTTCTACTTCAAAATATTTTGAATTTACTTTCTTATATCCATATCAAAAATTGTTCCATTTTTTAATTGGATTTTGGGTGGATTAATTTTTTTGGTCTACTTTACCTTGCCAACACCCAATAGTTTGTTTGCTATAAGAAAACACAATAACAATTCAAAATTGTAATGCTTCTTAAAACATTATTTTACTAGCAAACCTATAAAGCAGTAGCAAGAAATTAAATAGCAAATTAGATTTTGAAAAAAAAAAAAAAAGATGAATTTAAAAAATTATTTTACATACAAAACAAAAAAAAAAAAAAAAAAAATTAAATAACAAATTAGATTTTGAAAAAAAAAAAAAAAGATGAATTGAAAAAATTATCTAGGATAAATAATAAACAATACCTTGTTTTCACTGGTGTGTTCAGTTTTCAACACAAGCTTTTTCCCACTCTTGCTTACCCTTCCCAAATTTTTTTGGCCAAATATTGCATTTTTATAAATTTGTTTGTGTAGATTTAATAAAGACATATTTGAGATTTTTCTGTCTTTTTTCATTTGTTGAACCACATTGGCATGCCTTGGAAAATGCATGACCAAAACAATTCCTTTGAAAATTTTCTTCCAAACTAAGACATTCACAATTAATAACATATTTCAATGCATTAGTCATTGCATTGAAGTTTGACCCTTCATCTTTGACATGAATAATGATCTTTTTTTTCAAAGCATATTTGTTTAACAATTTTGTCAAATTTTGAGTTAATGCTTGTCCTATAGTAAATTTTGCTTTAAATAAGCCAATGGTAACATGTTTAAGCTATTATTCAGTTCCCAAAAAATTAATAACTAATGTAAACACATCATATGCCCCTTTGGACATCCAAAAATCAAAGCTATTATTAGTGGAATAACATTTTGCCAATGCATGAAGAACATAAAATTGTTTTGTTTTCTCCACTAAGCTTGGTAATATATCTTGTGACAACTACCTTTTGGAAGGAAAATTAATTTTTGAACATAGGTACAAAGCTAGACATTTTAGCTAGACACTTTCCACAAATTGAATAGGCTTGAGTTATTTTTCACAATCAAAAGACCAAGATATTCTAAAAATTCTTTCTATGGCACATCATTTTTTTTTAAAGAATCTCTTATAGCAAAAAAATTGGAGATATAATTTCCTGGCAAATTTGCCCTCTTCTTTGCTAAAAGTTTTTCCTTTTTTCTTGTCAACAAACTATTCATTTCCTCCTTGAATATCTTGGCAATTTGACCATGATTTGCATAACATGTTTTTTTAAAGATGTTATACCATTTGTTTTTAAATATGAAATTAATCCTTTTTGAAATTGTGTTCTTGGATTTGTGGCATTTATTAAACTAGGTGAAAACACACTATACCCCCCAAAAATTGTAGTCACGAAAACAATTTTTTTGCAAAACTAAGGTTATATGTGGAGTTTTGTAATGATTTTTTTGGTGGTGAATGATATTGACGTACATCAACTAAATTTAAGACCATTTAGAAGTTTACAATTTTTGGTTGAAAATCCATTCGAAAAATGTGTTATTTTGCACTTCTTGAGCAATAAATGCATAATTTTTTTTAATTTTAGAGAAAAAAAATTTAAAAAATGAAAAGATTTTATAGGTGGGCATTGTATTATTTTAAAAAATTTCTCTAGTTTGGTAATGTGTCATGAACCATAAACATGAGGCTCTATGGCCATTGAAAAGATGTACATTATATATTTTATGCACATTGATTTTATCCAATTCTCTTCATTTAACCATTGGATTAAGCTTAATTTTAATTAAAAATGAGCTTTGAGTTCCAAAATGTTGTCATGCACATTCTAAAATTCTTTTTTCTATGTTTAGGGTTTCTAGAAAATGCCATCAAGATTTCAATTTACTACACATTTATTATACTTGTTATACATCATTTTTGGGGGTGAAAAATGGCTCACCCATAATGTGTTTTCACTCAACTATCATGATAAAGTATATAATCCATAATCTGTGAATTTTCAAGATCAACATCTATATTATCATTAACACAATAAAAAAATTAACACAATAAAATTCTTCCATGGGGTTTCTAAACTAATTTCTTTTGCACATGTAACTTTTTATTGTTATTTTACATTAATTGTTCATTTTCACCTTCTGGATTTCTACTCTTTTTTTTTGCACAATTGGGTTCTTGTCACATGTTTCTTCCATTATTACATCATTTATGAAGACTCCACATGTCTCATTTACATTGATTCTATTTTCATTTTTTAATGATTGATCCATGGGCAATTTCACAAGGTAGTATAAATAAAATGGAGAAAAAAAACTTCTAGATTCTACCAAATAAATGGAAATAAATTGAAATAATATCATAGGGTGTAGTCATAATAACATGTACCATAGCAAGTGTAACATTTGTTTGGTTTTTTCATGTTTTAAAGTTGTAACTTAATTGTTGAAATTGTAAAATTTGTTTATATAATTATATTTTTAATATATCATGGGAACATGTGAATTAATTTGAAATTAATCTAGTGAATAAAAAATTAACAAAAACACCCATTAAACATTGTAACGTTTACTTTTAAACAATAAAAAGATTCATAAATGGATTTGAGCTTTTTTGAAAATGATATTTTTTGCCAAATTTTTAACATAATCCAATCTTAATTTAACCCATTTAAGGCTAGTTCACCCTAAGTAGTTTAGATAGTTTATCTTAAATAACTTAATTTATTATAAATAATCTTATATTTTAACTTAATGTAACATATTTTAACATATGTAAGCTAATTTAGTTTAATTTAACCAAATGCAACCAACTTTAACAACATTTAAATTTTGCCAAGTTTAACCAAATTTAGATTAATTAATTCAATTTAGCCTAATTCGCCTTAGTTTTAACAAAATACATTAAAAAATCTTATTTGCTAAAAAAACTTCAAATTTAGCCAAGTTTAATTGACTATGTTTAGCTTAAGTGTTTTCAAGTAACTTGATTTCACCAAATTTAACCAAATTTAACTTCAGTATTGAAGTTTAACTTAAATGTTTTAATTTATCCAAGTTTAGTTTAATTTATTAAAATTTAGCCAAATACATAACCAAATTTAATTTAATGTTTTTTTGGTTTAACCAAATTTATTCAATTTGAACAAAACTTAATCAAATTTAAATAAAATTTTGCTAGGTTTAACCAAATTTAGCCAAAATCATTTAGTTTAAAAAACTTTATCTAAGTTTAACCAAGTTTAGCCAAGTTTATCAGAATATAAAAAAAATTATCCTATTTTAGTGAGAATAACTTACTTTAGCTTCATTTATATGATTTTGACCAAAATTAAACAAAATTAATGAACTTTAACTTTAATCTAGCCAAGTTTAATCTAAATGACCTATTTTAATAACAAAAATAACACAATTCAAACAATTTCATGTTATTTAAACCAAAATTAACAAAGTTTTACCAAATTTATCTATGGGTTTAGGATTTATAAATTTACAACATATTAAATTTATATATAAAATGACCTTTTAAAAAATTATGATTTACTATAATTTACAATTTGTTAAATTTTAGTTTTATGACAAAATATGTTTTGTATTATGTATATTATAATGTGTATATTATATACATATGATACATAATATATATACATATAATATATTTATAATATCATATTATATTCATACTTCAGAATTACAAAATAAACTAAAAATATTCAATTTTTTATATTCAATTTATACATGTATTTATTAAAATTTATCATGTATTTAAACATAATGGATACGTTAAAATTTAAAAAATTCAAAAGTGATTTTCTATGTACAAAATTTGTTATTTGAATTTTTAGTTGGTCCACATATGTAGATTATGTTCCAAAGTTTAATAATTCATATTCATATATTCATTTGATTAAGTATTGGAAAAGAAATTAAAATTTAAACTTTGTATTTTTTATACATCTAGACATTTGGACATGATAAAGTTTGTATGTGAAAACATTGTGTTTTTATGTGGTAGGTTGATGGCAAAGGCCTCGGACCAATTCAATGAGGTCCAGGATCAAAACTTGTTCCCATTATGTTGAACAATTTGACCATGTTGACTATAGTCAAGTTCGACCATTGGTATGATAATGACATATGTTTACTTTGTTGACTAATGGTATGTATAATGATGTATAATACAATAATGTTTTATATGGTTGTATATATGATTATACGATTTGTATACAAACCATAGTTATATAATATATAAATAATCAAAAATTTAATTAAATGAATAATTTTTTATTAAATCAATATTTGAAAATATATTTAATATGATAATATATTATATTATAAATATACATAATTTTATTATATACAAAAATATATATTTTATATAAATAATATTCTATAGTTGTGGGTGAAGTCACAATTGTGGTTACGATTATGACCATTTTAACAATTAATGGCACTTATAATGTGGTCATTTGGACTACAGAGTCATGTAGTTGTAGCTAGTCACAAATGGCATTTATGATTATATTTGTAGTTGTAAATGTAGTTGTAAATGCCATGTTTTGGCATTGTGTTTTTCCAAATATTTTAGGAATATTTCTTTAAAATATAGTCACAAAAGCAATAAAAAAGTAGGCAGGTGTGGCTTGTGTTATCCCATTTGCACCCCACAACCTAGAAAGGTGAATAAGCATTTACAAACAAATTCAAAACATAAAAAACAACATTTACAAACAAGAGGTTTAAGGTAAAAGGTTTGGGGCTTAAAGTTCAAAAATTTAATACAAATTAATTCGTTTTTATTCTCAACATCATGCCAAAAGGGCATTGTTTGGAAAAAGGGAGATGTTTGATGTTATGGTATTTTGTTAAAAAATTGTCAAATATACCAATGTTATATAATATGCAGAGTTCTTGGAAGATAAACAGACAAGATTTTTAACATCTAATTGAACAATAATAAACCTGAAAAAAAAAACAAAAAAAAAAGCTAACAAAAAAGAAATTTTTTAAAAAAAAGAACCTCACCAAAAAAATGGAGATGGTTGGTTTGAATGCTCCACACTTCGCCACCTGCACATTTAAATCATGGGTGGAAGTACTAACTATAATTCAAGCAACAAAGTAAGCAACGAAGTAATAAACAACGAACAACAAGGGGCAAAGGGGGTGAGTAGTTGGTACCTAAAAATAATGGCAATGATGTAGCAAAAATAAACGTCGAAATAACAAGCAACAAAGAAGCATGCAACAAGCACTGAAATAGCCAATAGTGAAATAACAAACAACAAGTGGTGAAATGGGGAACAAGGAAATAACAAGCGGTGAAGCAAGGAGTAGGGAAAACAACAAGTGACAAAACGGGGTGTGAGGAAGTACTAAGTGGCGAAGTCAAAAAACAATAAGCAATAGAGCAATAAGCAGCAAGTGACAAAACAAGTGACAAACAACAAATTACAAAACAACAACAAACAACAAGCAATGAAATAATAAGCAGATGGTTAAACAACAACAAGCGACATAGCTGCAAGAACAAAAAGAAAACTAAATCTTAAGTGCGAAACCAAGAGTACAAAAAAAGAAAAAGAAAACTCTTACAAAATCACAAATAATGCAAACTAAACACCCAAATTGGGAGTGCCCAAAATGGGTGTTCCTTTTTATCTTAGGGTAAGGAGCCATTGCAAGTTGCAACACGGTGCCACTAGAAACCCTAAACCTTAAACTCTTTTACCTAGTTTGGTTCTGGCTTTGGATCCTCTATGTAGACACTAAACATTAGACACCTAATTTCTAGACCCAGGCTTGACCCTGAGAACTGGACTTAGGCTCCAAAAAAAAAAAAACAAAAAAACTTTAGTTTTCAACATTGAAACTAAATTCATGTTATTACCGAATCTCAACATTGCTGGTTCTCACCCAAGTGAGAACTGATGATTGGGGCATCAAAAAGGGTATCAATTGGGCTGATGCCTGAAGGGTTTCAGATTGGGATACCCAGATGATGCTTGGGTGATACCCAAGGGAATTTTTATACCTGCCCAACACTAGATATTACATAGTGTTCCACCAAATTATAGGATAGAGAAGTATTGTCAATAATTATTGGATACGTGCTCTCCAATGGTGGGTTGGCCTGAAGCAAGAAGCTCTTGGGTTCTCACCATTTTTTTGGTATTTTACCCTCCCTTGTAATTTCCTTAAATTTCCCCATTTCAAACAAATAATTTCTAAAAATTATGTGCAATTAGTTTGGATCTTCCAAAAGTTTGCACTTGTAGAAGTGAGAAAAATGAAGAAAACCTTATAGGTAGGTAATACTTTTATGAAGCGTTTTCTTAAATTTCTCAATATTTTTTATTTATTTTTCCAAAGTCAACAATTTTAGCTCCACATTCTACAATGAAAATGTACATGATTGCTTTTGTTTTCCAATGTAGGTATATATAAATTTATCCCAAAAAAGACGTTGGCAAACTTAACAGTGAAAAACTTGTGAAGGAAAAAAATTCATGACTGTGCAATTGTTTTCAGAGGTAATTTAGGCCCGCTTTACACTTGGAGTCAGGGCCAAAAAACCTTAGGGCCAACTTTGAGTATTTTTGGGTTGCAAATTAATCCCAAGTTACTAATAGATGCTCGAACATTGGCCCCAAGGGTTGCAAGTTGGCCTCCCAAATTTGACGGTGTCCTTTTTTCAGCCTTGGGGCCAATACAAGGCCATAAAGTTATTAGTAACTTGGGGCAGATTGAAAAGTTTTGTTTATACTTCAGCCTTGACTCCTAGTATAAAGCCCTTGGAGCTGATTTCAACTTTTGCACCAATAGGAATGCTGAATTTGGGTTGAACATTGGCCCGGACTCCTAGTGTAAAGTGGGCCTTAGTAAGTTACCTGATCAATTCAATGTGTCATTAATTAGGTGGTGTCAAATGGTGTTCTTGAAATCATGATGAGAAGCCAGTGCTAACAAATTAATAAATGTCATAATTATTGCAAGTGATTTCACTCAAAAGATTAGGGAGTCTATCTACAAAGGAAGGTAGTTTGTTTTGTTTTGTAGTGATGTGATCCATGGAACTAGGATGCTTCAAGTGTTCTTGGTGTCTTTGGAAAGCTCTTGACAAGGAGGGGTGCGTGGGCTTGGTTCCATGACATTTGGACTTGCGGTGCAAAAGTTCTTGAATATTGAATGATTTCTTCATTGAAAATTAAATTAAATCGTAGCTGAAAATTTTCGGAGGAACTGGAATGTGCCTTTGGTGTTGTTGGAAAGATCTTGATGAGCAGGATTTAATGAAATTTACTTGGTAATATTTGAAGTCAGAATGTGGGAGATATTGATTGTTAAGCGATTTCTGCCACTGAAAATTCAAATAAATTCCAGAAAACCAGGTTTTGGAAGGAAGAATCAGCTGAGGACGTGGTAAGACTTGGGCCAACGGCACAGGCCACACTAGTCAGTGTTATATATAAATGGGCATGAGGTTTGTATCTCCATTGTATTGTGCATGAGGTTTGCCATCATTTAAAAACTAAATTAAGCTAAAATGATCCAATGAAGCTGCAGAATCTAAGCTCTTTTTAATAAAAAAAATTTCTTTTTGCTGCAAAATTTCACATCTGCACGATCAGCTTCTTCACATTAGATGAGCAGAAAATTTAACATGAAGTGCCATATTTATTAGACACTGGGTTCTTGGAGGTCGCCTAAACATGGCAGTGCAGGATTCTAGAAAATGTCTAGTCTCTTCTCTGACCTGTAGCCAAATTGGGTTCTTTCCTCTTGTGGATGGATGGTGGCATCATCACACAAAATTGAAAGAAAAAAAGAGAGAGAGAATTTTAACATGGGTGCTTCTTGTCTCCAAAGATCACAGCTGCACAACTAGTGATCAGATGGCAGAAGAAGAAGAGGGGATTGCAGCAGCGGCAGCTAGATGATCTGAAGATCAGTTTTGATCATCATCATCACTTGGACTCTTTGGATGCAGTGGGAGCAGGGGAAGTGCGGTTAGGAGTATCAATGTGGGAGTTTGTGGGGATGTTGTCGGTGGTGGCAGCATCAATGTTGTGGCTGCGGTGTCTGTAGTGGGAACGACGACGTCGATGGTGGATTCTACGTCTCTTGTGATGGCGTCTTCTACGATGATGCGTCTTCCTTCTTCTGTGATGTCGACGTCGATGTACTTTTCTTCTCCTGTGATGTCTTTTTCTCCGATGATGAGTGCGTCGTCGTCGTCTGCTGTGGTAGCGACCCCTTCTATGATGCCGGCTGCGCGAACGCCTCCTGTGGCAGTAACCGGCCGGCGTAATCTGTTTTCGGCGTCGCGTAGAAGATCTTCTAACCACGTCGTCGTCGTCGTCCTCAGAGTCTGCATGAGCGCGAGCAGTTCTGGTAATCAGCTTGTAAATGACTCCTTTCTTATCGATCTTGCCTGTTTGAACAAGACCATTGAGAGCGTTAGCTAGATGCTTCTTGTTAGTGATGTTCAGCTTTCTCTCGTAATTTGTTTCCAGATGTTTCCGTATTTGGGCCAAGCTTGCGCCCTTGCTTTGCTTTAGGTGGAGCATGGCACTTTGGAGCAAAGCGTAGCGCGGCGGATTTGTTTTCATTTTGGCAGCACCTCCTCTTATAATAATATTTTAGCTACCCAACCGAGAAAACAAAACAAAGAAGCTGGCTCAGGTAGTCAATAAAAGCAGCAGCAGATCGACTAAAATGATGAGCAAGCTACAGAGAATATCATGAACACGAGGGGAGGAGAACTACTAGAGAGGATCACAAGTGATGATGAGGAGCTGCAGCCTGACTAGTAGACGCCATCCTTAAATTGTGTCAGGTGCTATGCTATGAATGACGCTTAGAAGCGAATTTGAGCATTTGTGGGAGGTAGGGACACATTCTCATTGGGTCATAGCATGAGCACTCGGAGTGGTGCCCTGCAATTGGTGTAGAGTGGTCACACACAGATCAATCTCCGTGGTAGACTGAGGACTCATCTCTTGGAAGCGTGTCCCTTGCATATCAGCAGCCACAGGAAGAAAACAAAACAAAATAAACAACCACCCAAAAAAAGCTCTGGATTAATCCAAGGTTATTATATAGTGATCAGATCAATTCTACAATTCTTTCACATCATTTTGTAACAGAATAAACATAAGATTTCAATATTTTTTAATGCCATAGCTAGATTGGTGGCATATCAATCAGGCAATGCAATTTTGCAAAAGAAGATTTCATATAACATTTCATTGAATCTACAACATTGTAATTTGGAAAATTTATTGGCAGACATAAAACTTGAAAATTTTATATATAATGTAAGTATCCTTTCAGTATATTTTGAGATTTCTCATAGGCCTCCATGTTCTGTTGGATTGTCAAATTGTATTACAAGTTTTTGACTAATCTGAGATGATGCAAGCACAACTGCTTTGAATGTGTGATGCCACAAATGTGCGATGGTTTTTTTCTCAGGATTCTCTCCAAATTTGCCTACAGAAGTTGTAATCGATTGCTTGTTGAAGTTTTCTTCACATCACAGCCATGTTATGATAGAATATATTGTTGGATTGTCAAGTTGTCTATTATGTAAGGTTATTGATGAATCCAAAGACCATGCAATCCACAAATAAATACCACAGCTCGCTCTCTCTCTCTCCCATGTATGATGCAACATTGTGATGGTTGTTCTTTCCAAATTTTCTAAATTTGCAATAGAATTTGTAATCAATTTCCTTTAGGTTTTTTTTGGAATTTCCAACACATGTGACAATTATTTTTTTCAAATTGTATGATAAGATTGTAAACACCCTAATATTCTACAATGTTGTAGTTAAAAGTTTGTCACATTCAGAGTAAAAACCTCCAAATGCTATTATTTGACCTACACCTTGAAATCCATGATTTTACATAGGTGAGACTCAAATTTTCTTGTGAAGCATCCAAACACAAAGATACAATATTAAATAGTCACACTCAACAAATAATTGTCATCAATGATCATCAAACAAAATTCAAATCTCAAGCCAATCTCACAGACACTATTTTCTATATTGGTGATGCATGCTATTTCAATGACCATTGAATAACCTGCAAAATTCAAATGGCCCATTAGAAAAAGAGTTCAACAAAACCTGTGAAAATCACTGACCAATTCATTGGTGAAAATGTTTTGGAATCATCTTAACCTTGATCCTTGAAGTTTGTGTCATGAGCCCTTGATCTGGCCAACTTACACCCATGACTTGACCACTTTGGTGTCTTGTAGCTACATCAATCTGCCCAACCTACATGTTGTCAAGTTCACCAAATTGAAATTGTAAGCTTCCTCTATATCAAATGCAAGTTGAACAAAATCTAATTTTGATTTTAGGATGCTGATAAACATTTGTGAGGCCATTAATGGCTCATTTGAACTAACAATGAAAATGAAGCAAGGAGTTGTACATATCTATGTAACAAAAACAAAATAGGTGTGAAATTATTAGACCTATAAATAACAATGACAACATTCAAGTCATAAATCATAGAAAAACAACCCCTTGAAAGTGCTTAACAATATGGAAACTCCACTACACTTTAAAATTGAAAAATTAGGTGGAAGTTAGAAAATCTTAACCAAACCATATTAAAACAAACGTTGGAAAAATCCAACACCTGAAGGGATTGTTTCTCCTTTCAACACCCCAATACAATGTACTACTTTTATTCAAATAGAAGAAAGGTGGGTGTTGAATTGAGAGTTACCAAGCAAAGAATCTATTGGTTGCTTACGTTTTGGATTGCAAAGAATTGAAAGGATACACCTACATTGTAAGCTTTGAATGTCAACCACATTTGAGAATTTATGATACACAATTGTCATGACAAAATCCTCGGAATGCAACTATCATGTGAAAAAAGTTCTTGTATGATAACAACGAATCATCATGTTGAAATTGCATAATTTGACTTGTGTAGTGGGTTTGGAGGCTCAAGGGAGAGAATAGCAACAGTTGATGACTTAGTGAAACAAATGCACTCACCTTCATAAATAACAAATGTCATGTTAAAAAAAACTATGAAACCTTGCATTGTTTTATGAAATTGAAGTTGGAGGATAAATAGAGCTTTCAAGTTGCAAGAATGACACCAAAATGAACATGATTCATTATTGAACAATGCAACATTTGATTCTTACAACCCAATATGCTTTAGCTTTACTGATCTCCTTTGTTCCGAAATGATGTTGTTGACCAATGGTTCAATTCAAAGCACAATATTTATATTGCCATTTCCTGGTTGCTCGTGGACCCTAAACCTCAGAGTCCATTAGTTTCAAACAGACTATCACCATGTCTTTGTTTAATGCCAACCAAGTCTTGCTAAAAAACATTGTTGTGTAAGAGTAACAAAAACAAAGATTATAGTAGTAGGTAAGTAGTTGTCCCAAGCTCTCAGTGCATATGGAGACATGTCACAAGTCTCAATTAGAGAGAGGAGACATGTCAAGCTCTTAGCTATGGAAACACATAAGAATGGCACTTCATACTTGTGCCACTTTTGGAAGGATTGGAATGGGTTATCAAGTTTTTTGCAAAATAAAAATATGACACACTTTAATTAAATTCTTGAATAAACTTCTTAAACTTCAATTAATTTCTTTATCTTCTATTAAAAAAAAACTTCTATTAATTTCTTAACCTTTTTCAATAGTTTTTTTGTTTATTCTTTTCTTTTCATTTCCACTTTATCTTTTAGATTTCATCCATCACCATAACCAAGGTGACCACATCCTCTCCTTGAGAAAGAAAAAACAAGAAAATAATAATAATAGGAAAAATGAAAGAAAACTGAAAATGAAAAAGAAGGAAAAATGCAAAAGAAAAACAAAGAAAAGAAAAAGAAGCAAGGTTAAAACACATTTTGAATGGGGTTTGGGTGGATTCCAAGAAAATAAAGGCTATTGAAGTAGTGTACCGAGGTTTCTCAAGTCCCTGCTCGGGGTGCGAAAAACCACTAGCATGTCCATCATGTTGGCAGAATTTGACAAATTCCCTTTTGAACACTTTGCATGGGGACAAATGTTGTTATATTATAATCGTGTGAGCACGGTCACCAAAGATCGCATCTTGGGAAAGACATGGGAAGCCTAACTCGCTATGCTTGCTGCGGGAAAGAAATGTTGGGCCGGATCCGTGAAAAAATGGCTACTCCAGAATCAGCCCCAGGAGGTGGTAGGTTTTCTGCCTCCGATTCAACCACCGTTGGAAACGATGCTTTAGCTTGCAGTGACTCGTGCGCTCCAATCAGGGACTGCTCAATCGTTGTTGGGAACGATTCCTGAGACAATGCACATACATTCGATTCGTCTAACAAGGGTAAGAGGTTGGGTGGAGCCAAGTACCTTGGTGCAACGTGCACAATGTACGGGTGGGAGCTCAAGAGGCTGGGGTCTCACCCCCTTCAGGTTTCCCCCACACAATGTTGAGTGTAAAAAGGGTGAAGGATAATATGCGGTTAACTTTCATTGAAAAGCTCTTTCCCAATCATGAGATCGGGACTAGCATATAGATAAGATACTTGCGCTTCAAGGATATGTTGTACAAGAGTGAAAATTACTTGTGTGACATTAGGTGTGTTCAATTGCGGAAAGTTTTGGCCTGGTTTCAATGTGGCAACACACAGCTTGAGGTAGTGCTAGGTGCGTGGAAAGGCGTGCCATACATTGAGAGGCTTTGTCGAGGTTATGACTTGGGGAAGGTAGAGGATGAAGAACATCTACTCCTTGCCTGTCCAAATACACAAAAGGTTAAGGAATGCTTTTGTTTGGCCTTGCCCTTCACCCACACAAGCACTCTTGTTAAGCTCATGTAAACTACGAACACGGTCGCCTTGGCCAAGTTTGTGGCATGTTGTTAGTACGAGAGGACGATTCGTCCTCCATGATCTACCTTTCGTCTAATGGATTGGTCCCAAACGGACGTAAAATTATAAACTGTAAACAATAAACAAAATTGATTTGTTTTGAGGGGAATTTTCGAAATTTTTAGGTAAATTTTTTTCAAAAAAATCCAGGCGCAGATTCCCTGTTTCTTTGAAAAAAATTGCTAAAAAAAAAAAAAAATTGAAAAAAATCATTGAAACTCATCACAATTGCCTGCAGTATGAAAGGATGTTCAAGATTTTGTACTTTCATATTTTTAATATTGCCAAATTTGGCTAAACATATTTATCAACTTTTGCCACTTGAGCAACATCACAAAATTGAAAAAAACAAAAAAACACTATAATTTCCTCCTTGCAAAAGAGAGAGAAAGAGAGAGATGAAAAAATAACAAGAACAAAAAGAATAAAGAAACAGAAAGAATTGAGAAAACAAATGGAAAAAAGTGAAGGAAGGAAAGAGTGGGCGCCAAACCCTAAAAGATGTCGAGAAACCCTAAACATCATGAAGAAGCTCGTCGGTCGCTCTCCTCCTCTTCCTCCGAGCTATGGTTCTGAATTTGCAAATCGGTGTTTGTCTTTTAGCTTCTTCTCTGCAGCACACTCTTTAGTGTCATTGTGTGAAGTTTGCTGCCCATTGCGCCATCCATGATGATGATGATGATGATGAGAAGAGTAGTTCTTCTTGTGCAGTTGGCTCTCGATCGTGACCTGTAGTCAGTCAGATATCGCGGGAAACGAGAGATAGAGAGAGACTCTGTGCAATCATCGAAGAAGGTGATTGAATTTGGTTAAAGATTTTTTGAGGAGATGAGAAATTGCTTGAAGAAATTTGTTGTTGAATCATGTGTAAGAAGAAGAGCTCACTCCTCCCTCGCTGTTCTGCCTGCGCGTGATGATGTGAAGCGATCTCTCAGCAGCAGCGACAGCAAGGTGTTTACAGAAGGAAAATATGGAGCTGCCACGACTACAAGAAGAAGCTTAGGTTTTGCAAATGAGTTAAGTTTCTTCAGGGATATCGGGAATAGGAGCGTCCTCCATCATCAGCTACCATGTTCATGGACATCCAAGAGCTTCACTTCTGCCAAAAACCTTGCTGGAGATGAAAACGATGACAGTCCAGTCACTGGAAAGCAAAGGTATTGCTTCTCATACTGGAGAAGTTTCCATCTAAGAGCAGCAGAGCTTATCCCCTCTCTTGCAGTTTGAAATAGCTCCAAGAACCCATGAATTCTCTAGCGACAACAATCATAAGTCTTGCTGCTGAATTGACCTTGGAGTTCATCGGTGGAGCTTGTTTGCACAAATCTGTGGAGCCTGCTTGCTGGCCAGCACAATTCTGTGGAGCTTGCTTGCAGGCACAAATCTACAGAGCTTGCTTGCTTGCACCAAGTCTGGGGAGTGTGTTTGCACACTTCGAAATCCAATTCATACTCAAATTGTGCAACTTTTGCTGCTATTTCTTTTGCGATCATTTTAGGGTGCAGTGGGCTTTGCTTGCTGTTGACTTGATTTTTGTGGTGCAATTATTGCAGTGCGCAATTGACAGAGAAGGAGTTTCATGCAGTATCTGGAGACATGCTTGATCAATTACAAGAAAAGATTGAAGTATGCAAAATTATTCTTCACTACATTTTCTCTTGAAGAAATCACTACACCAGCACTCATCATTTAAGTATTGCAAAATTCTTCTTCATTACTTTTGCTCTTGAAAATCTCAGCAGCACTCATCAATCTCTTGGATCTTTTTTTTTGATGTTACAAATATTCAACCAGAACCTGAAAAGTCTTCAAGAACCCTCCTCATGCATCTGGTTGACTTGCACTTTCAGTCTTCTAGAAATCTCTGCATGCAATCTGGTTGACTTTCACTTTCACTCAGTTACATATTTGAAGAACCTTGAGAATCTCTCTACCATATCTGTACAACAAACTTCTCACAATTGAAGAACCCATCATTGTCATTATCATGCATACAAATACTCAAGGTTTTTGGTGTATTGTCAGTACCAGTATAGAGATCCCACAGACATTGAAACTTGAGATTGCAAAGCAGTGAATAATGACCAAGCTGCTTTATTTGCTTGGAATATGTATGCAGACAATTGGAGAGGAGTTGGATATCGAGGGATTTGAAGTGGACTACTCTGTAAGTATAAACTTTCATGGTGCTACTACACTTGCATTTCTTCAATTCATTTTAAAGAACAAGTCAAAGAAGTCAACCAAATATTTTTGGTTTCGATCAAGAGCACCAATTAATCCTCTGGTGGCATATGTATCTGGAACATAGAATATAGTTTCTCAGCAAACATAGTCCATGAATATTAGCACCATCAAGGGCACCCAATTCTCTGGCAGTATATGTATCTGGAACATAGAATATAATTTCTCAGCAAACAGTCAAGAATCCATGAGCATTATAAGCACTATTGGTCAGGATGTAAAACTGTTTTAAGAAAACTATTGGAAATCTAGATTGATGAGCTTTTTCTATTTACTGCATGCAATATTGCAGGATGGTGTTCTGACAGTACAACTTGGGAGCAAGGGTACATATGTGATCAATAAACAGACACCAAATCGGCAGATCTGGCTTTCATCTCCCATTAGGTCAGTATGTATGTATGTGTGTATGTATGTTCCAAGCATTTGTACAGTTTGGGTTTGTAGGCTTCCTCTCCTTTAGTGTAATGGACACCCCCCGCTTTCTCATCTAATGGCTTTTATTGTGTCTGAGTGCAGTGGTCCAGCCAGGTTTGATTGGCATGGATTGGAGCATGTCTGGGTGTATCGACGCACAAAGGCACAGCTATTACCATTGTTGGAAGAGGAACTAAGCCAGCTCATGGGCAAATCCATTACTCTTAAGGATTGATGCAGCCTTTTTTTTTGTTTTGACTTAGCTCTCTCTTTCGAGCGAGGGAGAGAGATGGATCTAAACAGAGGGATGCTCGCAGTGGCTACTACACCTCTCTAGAAAGGTTACCATTGTTTATTAGTCATCCTTGAGAATTCATAATTTTGCATAACACAAAATTGAAAAACAAGGCCAGATTGTTCCAAGAGTGTACAGGAAAATGGCAGGTACCTTTTCTGCATCATCCCCTGTGTGTAGTGATTGTCATCAAGAGTCGTCATCCACTCTCAAAGAGCTAGAATGTTGCAGGTGTGTTAAGTACCTGCTATGTCAAGTTCTCATCCAACCTCAGCAGCCCACTTACATATAATTCCATGCTGGAAATGAATATGGTTTATACATACTATAAGACCAGATATGGAGTTTGTCCAGATTACATTGCCACTGCTTTGTACAATGTTGCCAGAATCCACAAGAAATTGTGATCAAACAAAGCCCACAATTACCTCCTAGCCGCTATAGGTATATGCTTGAGCCTTAAATTTCAAGGAGTTTCAAACTGGGGATCTCTTTGACACCATGGATGACCAATTTCTGAAAGGTAGGTACACTTCAGATTGCAAAGTAAGAAATTATGATCAAACAAAAGCCTACAATTGTCTCCTAACCAGGTACATGCATGGCTTGAGCCTTGAATTTGAGAAATTTCTAACCGTTGTCCAGTTGTTTCTGCCTGTCAGGTTCCACCTTCCAACAATCACGTCACATGAAAGAAATTACCTGGTACATGAAACGAATTACCTGGTACCCATACAATCAATACTGAGGACCTTAACTGTTGTTCCGCAGGGTTTAGGACAAACAAGCTCATTATCTTTTTCTGTGTATATATACTATGGGAGAGTAGAATTTTCTCATAACTTTGCAAAACCAAAACTTAACAGATTTCCACGTAGTGCCTACTACCAAGAGAAGGTGATCCAAGTCAAAATAATTTTTACTGAAATGAAATCAGACATTCAGAACAGTTCAGTTTGTCGTAACCTCTTCTGCTTCATCAGATAGAGAGGTCACGGGTCCTCTCATCCTGGTTGGAGAAAAGGTTAGCCAGCTTGGGCAATCTTGGTTGCTTCCTCAATCCTCTGAATGGGTACCAAGGGAATGAAGAAAGAAAGAGGTACATGTTTTTCCTTCAAGACAGTGGCCAGCTGATTGTACTGCTGAGCACTGAATTTGGCACCTGGAGCAGCAAGGTCTACAAGCTGAGGAGCATAGGGAACAACTGTGAGAATCTTTGCCCACCCCTGGTAAATTATTTGCTCAGCAACAGGCTTGTAACTGTGATAATAGTTGGATGCAGTTGCAATTGCTCCCTGCTTTTGCACCTCTGCCACAATTGCTCTAGCTGCCTCAGGTGCTTGCTTGGTGGCCACATGGTAGACTTGGTAAGCTATCTCTTTCAGAAACTGAGGAACCACCACATCGTCAAACAAAGCCAGTGTTTCATCGACCTGCCGCCAAGATGATGACAGCCAAACATAGGTATTTCAGAAACTGTGTGTCTATCATTGCATCTTTTTGTTCAGCTTTGGAACATTCCAAGCAAGGAAGACTTAGACTTGCGCAGGGAGCATCGGGATAAATTCATGCACCTACCTGATGGCAATAAGAACCAAGAAACATACATACCTTGCTGTCAACAAATTGCAGGAGTTCCAAAGGTTTGCCTTCAATCTTGTGATAAACGGGTCCCACGACTGTCTTGACCGCGCCTTCAACGTTATCGAGCCCTGGTCTGAGAGGTCCGGATCTGTCCTTGGCAAAGATATAGAGTGCCAACAGATATGCATTCGCCTGAAACACCAATGCGTGAACCAGACCAAGATACTTCAAATTCTTCTTCGGCTCCTGCAGCACAACAACAACAATTTTGCAACAACAAACAAACAAACAAACAGGTGAATATTGGCAACAAAGTTCGCGACATCACAAGATGTCAACGTGGTCTACGCTTTCTTTGCTCACAATGAAACCACGCCTTCGGGATTGGCATGGTGCAGTGCCATAGAGAGACGATGATGGATCTCCGCAAAACGGCAACGGTAGTCGGCGGTAGTTTACGAAAGTCAAAATGAAGAAGATGCAGCTAAAGAATGGCGGTCAGAAGGAAACTGGAAAACGAAGTCCAAACACCGTCACGCATAACTTGAACACAATTGTCAAGTGTAGTCGTCGGGATACGCCCGCATCGCACTCTTCTCCACCAGAAGATTGCACAAATGCATCAGATACAGAACCAGAAATTCTCCGCATCGACCTCTTCTCCACCAGAAGATTGCACAAATGTACCAGATACAGAACCGGAAATTCTCAGCAGAAGTGTGAATCCGCATGGATGCAATAATATTAAGCTCCATTGCATACTTGTGCGACTCCTTCCAACCCCCTACGTGCTTAAGCAGAAGCAAATGCACGCACAGACAGGTCTCTGAATCGCAAAGGCCCGGAAAAACGACAGCAGCAAGGGGGGGGGAGTTGCAAAAAGTTCAAAAGTACGAGCTCTAAAATCGATCGAGTTTGGAACTCCCGTAGCAAGAAAGAAACACGAAACAAGACCGCAGCAACAAAGAAAAACACTCGAAAAAAAAAACGGAGCATAAAGATCGGAAAAACTAAACATCTCTTCAGTCGGCAACAAACAAACCTTTCCAACTTCAGCCATTGTGCTCTTGGAAGAAGAACTCCAGTAACAAAATGCACGCCCTCCGGACTGACTTTCCCCGCGTGCTTGCCAAAATCTGTTGCGTTAACGAGATTTTGAACACGGAGCCTTCTTCCTGCGAGAAGCAAAATAAATAAAAACAAAGTCAGTAAGAGGGAACAAAACAGAAGCGGCAGACGCGTTCCACAAGCTGCTGCGATGATTCACGAAACGAGTGCAAAGGATGGAAAGGCGATTTAGAGTATGGGAAAAAGCGAGCGAAGAAAGAAGAAGAAGCTCCCGGTGAGTGCGGCCGGACCCGCCGCTGCCGCTCCTCTCGCGTCCTTTCTCCGTCTTTTTCGTCCCTTAGATCATCTCCACCAGAGCTCGCAATGTAACTCCAGACAGTAAAAGGTTGCCATGGCTAGTAAAAGGCACAGCAGCGCTGTGCACCTGCAGAAAAGAGTGTATAAATATGATCTAACTGCTGCTCAATGTTTCTAATTGGCTCATCATAATGATCGGTCCAGGTGGTTTGCTATTAATAGTCCCCGTTCCCATTTGCTGTCCCACTTTCAGTTTTACGTGTGAGGTTGCAAAAGAGTACATAACTAAACTTGGATGTGAAAAAATATATTAGCAGGGTCATATACTGAGCCTGCACCGCTGCTCTAAGTACCTCACATTTTGCAAAGTCCTTATTCCTGGCCTTACACATTATGAAACCTACATGTGGGGTCCCCACAACTAATCACCTGCCTCACGTGGGGCCCCATGTGTGCCCCTAATCGCCCCACACCCACATGTGGGGACCCATGTGAGGCAATTATCATCAAATATGGGAAGCCATGTAGGTTTTATGATGACAAAAGGATGGGCAACCCATGGCGCATCCTTTTCTCTGCCAGTTTGCATATTAGTTTGCAAACCTGCAGGTATGAAGGAAGGAAATTTCAAGGTAATGCAAAGAAATGTCTGGTAGGAGGTAAGGCCCTAGGGGCCCTTGCCTTACTAGAATAAGGGGCTCACATGAGATGGGAGTCAAGCACAGTCCCGATTCTGGTAGTGCCTTGCCCAAAGGGCCTTAATAGAATAAGGGGCTCATACGAGATGGAAGCAAATGTCGTCCCCATTCCAATAACCCCCTCACCCTTGGCCTTACTAGATTAAGGGGCTCACATGAGATGGAGTCCAGCACAGCCCCAATTTTGGTAGCACCTTCCTCCAAGGCCCTTAGTCTAAGGGGCTCAAGTGAGAGGGAGAAAAAAGGCCCCACATGAGACGTAGGCAGGCACAGCCCCAGTTTTGATAACACCCTCTCCCAAGGGCCTTACTGGAATAAGGGGCTCACATGAGAGATGTCCAGAATGTTGAGTGCAACCCCACATTCGGGTAATGCCTTTCCCGAAGGGCCCTATTGCATGTAAAGCTTCATCACTTTTTGGCCTAGCCTCCCAAGGCAAGGATATTGTGTTGAGATTCATTGTAGAGTACAGTAGCTTAAGGGATTTTGGCCCTAAAGGTAGTAGGTCTATTTTTATATGAGGATTTTTGAAAGGTGATATTTTGGCTTGTGTTGAAACTTGAGATTAGTTGTAACGTTATGATATCTTGAAGGATTTTTGTTTCTTTTGGAGGATTTTTTATTTTTTGAAGATTATATTTTTGCAGGTGAAATATTTGAATTTCCATATTTCTTCTTTTTTCTGTAAGATACTTTTTAATGTAAATGGCAAGACCATAGTGTGACACACCCATTGTTTGATATCTGCTCTGTTAAGTACTCAACTAGTAAGAACTTTTCTCAAAGCAAAAAAGAAAGTTCCCCCACTTTGCTTGCGGAGTAAGAACTTTTCTCATTACCATAACTTTCCCCGACTTTGCGGAGGATCTTTCAGATACGGGCCTGGCACAAAACACACACACAAAAAACAAACAGCAGCACCAGACCTTTACAACAACAGCTACTTTCACCATTCGTCGCGACAAGCTGACATTAACGGCCATTGCAGTGGAAAAAGCTTCCACAATGTCTGATTACATTTCTTAAGGCCATGGCCTAAAATGCCCCCCCCCCTCATGGTTGGACCAAATTGTTGTTTTTACTACCTACCTAGTTACAACCAGTGTTGGTCAGTTATTGAGTTTTGATCTGGTTATCAATTCAATTATTAATAACTTATCAGTTGGTTATTGATTTTTTTTGGATAACCGGTTAATAACCTAATCAATTAGTATCAAAATTTCAAACTTTAATAATTTACCTGGATGACCTGATTATCATCAGGTAGGCTTTCAATCCTCAAACACTTAACATTTTTATGATAGAAAATCAAAAAAAGGAATTTATTATTATTTATTATTATTATTTTATTTTGTTTTGTGAAAACCCTTCTAATCAACTAATAATCATAGGTTATCAATAAATTATTTGATAATTTATCTTTAGGCATAAAGGTCAATTCACAATTGTAGGTAACACATCTGATAACTCGACCATTTACAACCTTTGTTCAATTACAAACTAGTTTTTTCTGTAAGTAGTAGACATGGCATGGCAATGTGATAAGCTATGATAAGGCTACTAGTGAATGATAATGGAAATGATAATCTATTTACATTTTGGTAAATTCTTCAAAAATTGTACATTCCCATGCAAAATAGCAAATGGCAAATTATCAATTTGGAGCTTAGGATGGTAGATTATTAATCCATCATCGAACTTGTGTTGCATGCTTGTCCCTTTGTGCTCTTGAAAGAATCTTTCTTGTGTGTATGAACTTTGTGTTTGAGTTTCATGTTGCTATGCATATTTTATAATGATGGACTTTCAATCATAATAAGAGAATTTTGCGAGATTAAGGAGAGGGAGAAGCAAGGGAAGGGGAAGATGTTGGATTTTGTGGAGTTAAGTGTAATTAAAAGCATTTGTATTGTCATGTGGAATAATGTCAAGAGCAATCGCAACATTGCAAGCAATGCCAAACACAAGAACAAGGGATGTAGTGCTAAACATAAAAACAACAAATGCAACATTGAATGCGACACCAAACATAGGAACATGGTAATGAATGCAACACTAAACATAGGAATAACAAATGCATCGTTAAGAAAAACTACAATGCCACAAGCAACATTGAACATAGATCTTCGACTTTTTCAATAGTGACCAAGTAACTAAGAGCATTCCAAGGTTTTGTCTTTGATTCAATGTAAAAGATTAGAACACCTTGTTTTAAAGGAATTGGTCAATCCTCGTTTTCAAATGGTACCTACCACATAAAATCGAGATAAACTTGTTGAAAATTTGCAAAAGGTCACAAGATTGAAAAACCCATGTAATCACTACTACAATTCATGGTTTTTCAAAAGGTGCAAGTTGATTAATAAATTTTTTTAAACTAGTGCACATGTACATTTTGACTATAGGTGTGGGGCTTAAATGGCATGTGTATTTTTGACTGGTAAACTTGATCAAAGTGACTTATTTGATTATATGTCAAATTGAACATCTAATCAAATTGAACAATACATCCTTATTAATATGGACAATAATGTTCTAATCAAATGGGACATCCTAAGTTACCTAATTGATCAAAAATAACTATTAACTAAGTTAGGCAATAACATAAACCACCTAAATACCAACTTATTTACCTACCTACCTACCTACCCACCTACCATCTTACAAACCTACCTACTTACCTACCTCCTATTTCTCACCTATCATCTTACATACCTACCTACCTACCTTATACTTCCCCCTTGTTTCTTACTCCCCACCTACCATCTGAAATCCCTACCTACCCATCCATTTACCTATCTAGCTACCTACTTCCTATGGACTACAAGCTACCTACTAACCTACCCTTCTACCTACCAAACATCATGCAACCTACCTATTAATTACTTAACTTTTTTACTTACGTGCATAAACAATGATGTGAAATAAACAAATGAAATAAAATAATTTGACAAATTTTTGTAACTTTGGAAGGTGTAGCCCATTGGTAAAGACTTGGTTTATCATTGAAGAGGTGAGGGGTTTAGTTCCTAATGTTTGTAACCCGTATACATGCTTAAAGGGTTAGGATAGGTAGGTTAGGCTAAGTTAGGTTAGGAATGTTAGATAGACTAAGCTAGATTAAGTAGGCTAAGCAAAGTTAACCCCCCCCCCCCCCCTTTTTTTTACAACCTACCTATTTATTTACCTAAACCTACCTACACAATTTTGCTTTTAATAATAATCCAAAAAAAAAATTGGGTAGAAATTTGACTACTCAAATGGTCCATTATCTAGTAATCAAAATGACCAGTCAAATAATCCAATAGTTATTAGTCAAAAAAACCACCCTAGTCACATAGGACAAATCCAAATTGATTTATCCAAATTGATAGGATGGCATTTTTCACACCTATCCAAATGGGTTTTTTTTTACTGGGTTTCTAGTCAAAATAACATGTTTTTGTAGTAGTGAATGGAAAAATGTGTAAAAAAAATGGAACAAATTAAATTTTGATTACAAGAAAATATTTGATTATCACATGGGGGCAAGTTGCCACGAACACCAACATTAAACATGATCACATGATGAATAAAGTTCATTCACATGGATTTCCATCCATGATTTCATAGTCCACTCATACTTCATTTGTAGTTAATTTGTAGTCCACTCATATTTAATTCATAATTCATTTTAAATTAACTTTTAATTCATTTCAAGTTAACTTGTAGTTCATTTTTATTCCATTTTTAATTGATTCATAATTCAATCATAATTAAAACTTAATTAATTCATAGTTCATTTGTAATTAGGAACTTTTTAAGAAGTTTTTTTGGTTGGTGAGCACATGAAAACTTTTGTAAAAACTTCTTTGCGTTAGTTCCCCAAAAGGGTATGAATAAAAGTATGACCCCCATTACTTTTAGTTTGTTCAACATTAGTTTGAATTACAATCTTACACGATAGCCTTGTTTTGTTTTTTTCATGTTAACATTTTTTATTTCATCACAATAAATTTTTTTTTATACTCAGGTCTCACACATTTCATGTTCTTGACTTTAATCTTTGTGTTCTTGTCTTTGTTCCTTTATTTCATGTTTTGGATTTAAACTTAAACCTATTGTTTTGTCATCTATTTTTGTAATTTTTGTGCTTATGACACATGCCATCACACTACATTTTATGATTCGAAAATTGAAAAGAATAATCACCATCATCTTTCTAAGTAGTTCAATCAAGAGTTCTATGATGTAATTAAAACATTCCAAGGAAATTGGATGATAAATGCACTTGGACATGTGGGAGACCATTCATGCCAATGGAAATTAAATTTACACATAAACAATGTAGGATTAAATACATAAGATTTTATTGCACCTTAAACATCTCTAATGTAAAAGCTAGGAGATGATTATGTGCATGAAGAACATGGAAATGAAGTTATTACAAATGCAAATGGAGTATAAAGGAATTCAAACAAATGTTATAAACTTGGATGATTATCAATTAAGCCAAGGTAATCACACTTCAATTTGTGAATTTTCTTAATATTGCAACAAATTTATAAGTCATCCAATAATAGTACCTTGTGGGAGCATAGGTGTAAAATACAAACAATCAAATGTTTTTTTAGTGATACTTGAAGTTGCAAACAAAAAAATAAAATCATTTGTGATGTTATGGAACACATGAATGTCAAACACTTAGAAATTGAAAAGCATTGCAACAAAGTGCACTAACAAATAACCAAACAACATTTGGAATACCTAAAGCTTGAAAGCTAGAGATAGGAAATTGCAACACACACACAAGAATTTGGTCAATGTTTTAGCAAATATGAATGTAGCATTGTGCCATGTTTTCCTACAAAACAAAGTTAATCGAATGCCTCCAACTATGGAATTATTGTCAAATTTTTTAAGTGATGTAAATCCAAAAACTCAACACAATCCATTTGGATGGTGATAATAATGAATAGTAGAATTGAAAAAATGAAAGGTAGTTTAGTGCAAGGTAGATGTAAAAAAAATTGAACCTATGAACTTAAACTTCATTCAATTTGACAATGTGCTTCATACATCTTGTTTACATGTACATTCTAGTAAGAAAATAAAGCTTGATGTTCAAAACATTGTTTCAACTAATTTTTTTTTGTGTACTTCCATGCATTTCACTGTCTTGTAAATGTACATGTTCAACTTCCAACATCAACATTTGCTCATGGTTTGTCCCCCATCCTTCCACATGGGTGATCATTTTTCGAATTCCAATTGAACCGTAAGAAAATGTTTGATCATAACCAAGTTGGCCCAAATAAACAAAAAACAAAACTTCAAAGTTTGTAAGTAGTAGAAAAACACTTGAATATCGAATGCAATTCACTCCTTGGAAAAATTAGGGAAAAAAAAACAAAGCAAAGAAAGGAGAAAATAAGTAGGAAAAAAACAATTGTAAAACCAAAATTCATTAAACTTTGCATGGCAAATAAGGCATAAAGTAAGTGAGATGAAAAAAATTGAAAAAATGGAAGTCAAATATAGTGCTTGGAATGTTGATGCCTAAGTCAATGCACACCATGATTGCATGGAACCAAGGTTCTTAATGTGCATTAATGAATGATGGTTGGATTAAATGTTTAATCAAAGAAGACAAAAACAACCTTATATGACCCCTAGGTGGCCACTAAGGGGAAAGCAAGAAAACATCCAAAAATATTCCACAAGGATAGAAAAAAAATTAGAAGACAAATGTGGGGGCTGGGGCCAAGGGCTTTCTTGATTGTATAAGGCTAACACTAAAGTTAGTTTTGGATAGTGTAAATATCTTTTATCACCTAAGAGATTTGTATCCGTAACCTCTCATCAAAGTTCATAAAAATGTTTAAAGTTAGACCACTTAAAGCTTTTGTTTTGAATGTAATTCATGTTGCATCTTATAGTTTTATTGCATTACATAGCTTATGAAATAGTGCAACAACTTGTTACCTATCACTTTCCTTAACCTTTTCAACCTATTATTTTCTTTTTTTGTATTCATTATTTTTGTTTAACATCCTTTTTCATTTGGTGCAAATTTTTGCAACTAGTGAAAAGAAAACAAAAAGGGTGTGGGTGCAATTCAACTCGATGTGAAAAGAAAGAAAGGCACCAATGATCTTCACTTTTTGGATTTGGATTTTGATTTCTTGATCATTTTTTGATTTCATTTTTATCTTTTGATTTTTTTGTCACATTTTTCTATACTTACTTGACATATTTGAAAAGTACTTTGTTTTATGAAGGTGAGGATTTGAACCTCTACATCTACTATAATATTAAATTTTAGGAATGGGTTCTAATAATCTTTGGCATCTTTTTTTATTTGTAATTCTTTCTTTTCTAGATTTTCGAATTTAAATAGTTTTCTTCAACCTTCATATAATTCAAACTCTCAAGGTTTTGAGGATTTAACCAAATATTCCTATATGCCAAATATAAATCTCAAATTGAATCGACTTAGATATCCACTGATTTTTTTTTTTCAATTTCTAGTTATTTCAAGTTATTTATTTTTATCTCTTTTTTTTTTCAATTTTTGATGATGCTCAAATGGTGATCATCCATAGAATTTTTTTCAAAAATAAAAATTATACTATAAATATGAAAATACAAATCTTAAACATCCTTTCATTTTGCTAGCCCATTATGGTGAATTTTAAGTGTGTTTTTTTCCTGTTTTGAATTCTGACAAATTTTATCATCTTCCTATGAGTATCATCTTTTTGGTTAACTCCTCAAATTCCTAAAATTTTGAATTGTATGAAAGTTAGAAAAACCCCTTAAAATTTCAAAATTTATTTAAAGAGAATTATTTTTAAAAATGTCAACAAATGTCAAAGATTTTTGGAACCCATTCCTAAAATCTAGGATTCTAGTAGATGTAAGGGTTCAAATTTTCACCTTAACAAAATGAAGTATATTTCAAATATGTCAAATAGGTGTAGCAAAACGTGGCAAGAAATTAAAAATTAAAAAATGAAAATTAGGATTCCATTTTTCTTCTAGAAACACACATTGTATCATTGGTGTCTCCATTTGTTTTTCCATCAAGTTGATTTGTGGCCATGCTCTCCCCCCCTTTTTTTTTGTTGTCACTAGTTGCCAAAACTTTGCATCAAATGAAAAAGAATATTAGACAAAAGCAATGAGGACAAAAAAAAAAGGGAGAATGGTAGATCAAAAAGTTGAAAGAGGGTGGTAGGCAATTAACAAGTTGTGGTGCTTCCTTCACCCCTCCAACCTGAAAAATAGAAAAAACAAGTAAGTGAGTAAATGATTGATGGAAGCTCCCCCTTAATCAACTTAGGCAAATCATTTTACGAAAAATCTCGGATATTTAGGTTTACTATTTGGTTCCACCAACATGACCATTGCACTTACCCACACGCAATGTTTTCCTCTTCTAAAATACCCATATTCAAATATTATGTGTGAAAAACTTTTGTGTTTCTGAGTATGTCTATCTCAAGTTTTGTAAGGATTTTCAAAATTAGGGTTTTGTGTTAAGAAGTTGGATAATCAGCTCCCCCTCCCTTTTGAAATCACACCTTGTCTTGTGTTAGATGACTATTGTTTTAATGGTTTTTACAATTGTGTTGTCATTTAATGTGAAACATGTTTTGGGATGTTGGTCATTTTGATTCCATCACCAAATTGAGAAATAAATGTCTGTTTTGAAACCATGTTGACAACTAGCCATTTTTTCAATAATTGGCCAACATTAGTGGCCAAACCCTCCCAAGTAAAAATCATATTCTTAACATTGTTTTGCATTTACATTGTTTTATATGGTTGCGTAAAGTTATATAAGTGTATTTATTTTTACATTCACACTTACATTATTTTACACAATTTTACATTTCCATGTCTTATGTTTTACATTTATATATGAACATAAATGAATATTAGACACTTCCACAAAATATAAATAAATTTCATTATAAAATTTACACTTGTATAGAGTATAAGTCCTAATCCATTCTTGTAAAATTTGTGAATATATATAAACAAAAACTTAAGTTGTGATAAATAAATTAGGTGTAATGAAATACATTAAAAACTTTGACTACTTGTTTAAACTTTTTAGTGACATGTCTAAGCTTTCCTTTTTCCTTAAGTCAACTTTACATCTCATGGAATAGTGTATTTTGATGTATTTAAAACATATGACTAAAGCTTTTGTGACAAGTAAGTGCTTTTTTCCATGTGATTGAAATTTGTACATGTGACAAAATTTCAGTCCCAAGAATACTTATAGCCAAAATTTTGGGTCGTGGGTATTTTAACACACAACTGAAATTTCAGTCGCATTTAATAGACATGTAATCAAAATTTTGCTACCATGTCAAAAATTATATATATATATATATATATATATATATATATATATATATATATTCATATATACAAAGTGATCAAAAAGATATATTTAAAAATTAAATATATATCACACAAATGA
>Ga0116231_10001334_pt1 | contig 50035 bp, 36 predicted proteins | sample S1TSphgellanicum_2_FD_89695 | JGI IMG/M metagenome (GOLD analysis project Ga0116231, IMG submission 89695) | Host-associated microbial communities from peat moss isolated from Minnesota, USA - S1T2_Fd - Sphagnum magellanicum MG | ecosystem: Host-associated > Plants > Peat moss > Unclassified...
AGGAGGACCGCACTCCACTTTCCACCTATGTAACAACAAAAAAAGGAGGGGTTTAAAGTACAAGACAATTTTTTTTTTTTTTTTTTTTGGGGTTAAAATCAAGAAACACACTTACCCCAAGGAATGGTATACTTGTGCAATTACTAAAATCAATCCTACAATGTGTCATCATGAATGATGCAGTAGTAAGTAGCAAGGGACTGTTGAAGGGGTTTAATACCTAGTGAGCTAGATGGATTAGTGTGGGAACTAATTCTATCTTTGCAGATCAGGCAATTAGAGTGAAATTAAGCTCGGGTTGTTGTGAACTTGTGTAGTAAAGTAGTGTGTTATGGAGAATTCAGTTATGTATGAGCTGCTAGTTTGATCAGATTGCAGGTTTTTCTAGTTGGTACTTTTTTTTGGGTGTTTAAATAGGAAGTTTACTAATCAAATTGGATTAGCTTATCTAAGTAGTTGTAAGTACAATTGGAAGTTGAATTGAATGAGGGGGTTTTTTTTTCAGAGTCTAAGGTTGAGTAGTTGTAATACAGTTAGAAAGTTTATTGAGAATTTCTCTAGAGTCTAAGCATTGTCCTGGTTACTTTGGCACAGGATGTTGAGATGATAGAATGAATAAGAACCTAATAGTGATAATTCTTCAGGAGGAAGAAAGAAACTATAAATTCAAGTATAGCTAAGATTCGGCAAGCTGCATGGGTTGATGAAGAAGAAAAAGAGCTTGGAAGATCAGGAGCTTGACATGAGTTTCAACACCAGCACTGATCAGTTTCCCAGTTCCGTCCGCGCCAGGAACTAGAAATGTTTCTAGTGTCAACTGAGCTTGTGGCAGAGCCTGAACAAGAAGTGGAACAATGATGATGATGAGGAGGAGTACTGGAACCATGACCCGTGTCCTGATGATCATGATCAGGTGCAACTGAGGAGCCTGGATAATTACTAGCCCTAGTTGATGATCCACCTGCTGCTGCTGCTGCAGCAGCAACCTGCTGGGAATTGCCACCAGCTACAGCCCAGATATCCGGCTTCATGAACCCTGTGAATTGGTAAGAGTAGCTGTTGAAGCCGACTGGAATCGTTACAGGGCCCCCCCGAGGACCTCGTATGAATCCGCGCGAAGAAGCAGAAGCAAGCAGCTTGGCATCATAAAGAGATCGGCTGTGAGGGTCCGTGAGAATTGAATAAGCTTCGTTGATCTCAGCGAAGATGTCATTAAACCTCTGCTGTTCACCCAAAGGTGCAGCCACATCCGGATGGTAACGAAGCGCCTTCTGGCGGTATGCCACTCGAATCTCCTTCGCCGTTGCGTTTTGTGCAACCCCAAGAAGCTCATAGTACGTCAAGCTGGTTCTCGAAACTGAAGGACTAGGTGGTGGCGACGATGGTGAGGACTCGGGGGGTTCGGTTGGAGGAGATTCAGATGGACTAGTTGATGATGACGCAGGAAAGTCTGGAGAACCAGCAGCAGGCTGCTCGGCGCTGTAAAATGCCTCGAACTTCGGACTTGTATTGCTGCAACTCGGCCAAGAGAACTGTTTACCGTAAAATGAGCTTGATCCCTGCAGAGATTGCTGATCCGCGATGCTGCTGCAGCTGTAATCCAAGCTTGGGGAGTAACAGAAGATAGAGGCGGAGCTGCTGGGGGACTGGGCTGTATGGGGACTGCGAGGCGAGAGACAAGGTGGCGATGCCGGAGGCAACCGGGACTTAGTAGAGACAGGGCTAACTCTTGAGGAAACATATAAACCTCTGAAAGATGGGCTGCTTTCCATACTACCCTTCAGCAACAAGATCTTGAAGGAGGGGAAAAAAAAATCCGAGACAGGAACTAAGATTTTCTTCGACACTGAAAAGCTCGCGATGGGTATGCTTTAATTGTACAGAATTCTGCAGCTCGAGACCTTCACATACTTGAAGCATCTAGAGTGCACAGACCTACTGCCTCTCAAACTAGAAAATCGTCAACTGTTGTGGATAATATGCTTCTGTGGAGACCTCTAAGAGCTGCAAGAGAAACTAGAAAGACAAATAGGAAGGAAAACCAACCCTACACCAGCTGGAGGAAGCTTGTGAGTCGACAGATCCAAGACAGAAATTAGGACTACCCACCTGCAAAAAATGTTCCAGACACAAGAAGATGATGATCCAGCCAAAAATGAATAGACTGGGGCTTGGCTTTGAGCACAAAAATGATTACATCGACTCTACAAAAACCTAAGTTGAAAGCACAAGATCGACTATGTCAATTCTACAAAAACCTAAGTTGAAAGCACAAGATCGACTATGTCAATTCTGCAAAAACCTACGTCGACAGATGTGAGACAACCAACAAACCCACAAAGCTCTTCAGGCTTGCATAATTAAAGATTCAATTGGTGAATCCTTGTGTTGACTACCTCACTCCAGATCAAAGTGCTAGCTAGCTAGCTTGATGATGAAAACCACCACTAATTGCAACAAAAGACAAAGTTTGGAGTTCAACAAAATTGTAGCTAGAAGCTGAGCCACACACACAAGCGTCTTCAACAACCCCCAAAAAAGAAGAAAAAAGAAGGGGAAAAAAAAAAAAAAAAACTGTTTTTTTCCTGACAACTTTCTGACACAAAGAGACTTGGGAGTGAAAACAAAAGGAGGTCTGGGGTTTGAGGATCAATCAAAGCAAAGCAAAGCAAAAAGCAGGCAACAAAATGATAAAAGTGATCAGGCTCCCTAGAAGAGAGAGAGAGACACACACACACAAGTGTAACTTACAAAGTACCAAATTCAAAACATTTGGCACAAAAACAGATTCACAATATTCTTCAGCCCAGCTTTACAACAAAATAACAAAGAGGCACTACTTAAACTTGGTGGCTTTTGTATATGTATATTACCTACTTAGTATAAGTTACTATACAAAGCTTGGGCTGCCACAGACCCAACTCAACTCAACTGGAATGGAAATTATGAACTGCCTTGAAGATCCCAACAAATGGGTATGGCCCAAAAGAAATTTGTGAAATGATATATGTGACTGTGACTCTTTTTTTATGGCAATGATCACATAGGAGAAGAGATTCACAATTAAATAGCTCTCCAAAGAAGCTTGAACCCTGATAAGGAAGCACCCATGACAATGCCTTATTACAATAGAACAAAGAACATTTTGTGTTGGAGAAAGCCCCCCCTCCCCTTCTCCCCCAAAGTTTGTAGGTCACTATATAGGTGCTCCCCTAATGATATATATGTGTGTGTGTCCAGTGGATTTGTATAGTGAATGATGGGCTGCAAGTGCCCAGAATCCCGGAACTCATGAGATTACACCCAAGAGAGGACACACAGAACATGCTGGCCAGTATCTCCTGTAGGCCTAGTTTGGGGGACCAGTGGTTTTTTTTAGGGATTTTTGTTTGTAGCCAAAGTGGCGATCATCCCTAGGAAGATGTAGCCAAATCTGGCTATAAACCAGAAACAAAGTACCAATCTTTAATCATCTTTCTATATTTTTGGCTACAAGATGAAATCCAAGTTATATGAATCTGACAATTTTTACCCTTTTCCCTTTTCTCACTTCTGACAACTGAAAACATCCACAATCACTTGTTTTTTGATTTTTTTAATACTTTCTTTTTGGTGGGTGAGATTTTGCGGGCTAAGAAAACACAACTGTTCCGTACAGATGGGTAGGTGCTTCAGTTTTGGTGGTCTGCAGGTTTCCAGAGGACAATGTTAACAGCCGAATTTCCACCAGCTATTCTGAACAAGCAGGAAGGAAGTAGGCAGCATGCACAAAAAGGTCGTAAATACACACACCACCCCCCATCCCCACCCCGCAATCTCAGAGCCCTCAACTACACCCATACAGGCTTGCAACATGTTGATGTCAGGGAATGGGTCCCATGGTTTGACAGGCATTACAAGAAGCTTCCAAATCCAGATGAATTCGGTACATGTCTCTTATTTTGCTTGGCTATTTCATTTGAGCATGTTGTATAGGAGAAGGGTCTATCAGCAGACCCTTTTGGATTTGAGATCCCATCAAGGCTGATAGGTCAAGGGGGTTTGAAAATTTGCTGATAGATCTTTCTTTTATGTAAAGTGTCATTGCCATAATGATATTACAAAGGATAGTGTTGCAGTGACATGGACAGTGAGGAGGGACAAGTTGTTGGTGGGGGTACTTTCACTCAATTGAAAAGTATTATTTGAATTGTATAAGTTATTTGTTCTTACAATATCATTACAACATCAATGAACAAGATTTTTTCAGCCTAATGAGGGATCAAAATCTATACAAAATAAAATAAAATATGATGCTACTTTATGTATTCGTAAACAACTCCCTTTTTATTTCTATGTTTATTTTGAAAGATCTCCCCAAGGAGAAAAACCCTAGGCTGTTATGTCAAGGGAACTCCCCCCAATTTTATATGTTCTCACAATCCCATGGAAATAATTCTTTTCTACAAAAACAGGAAAAAAAGTGACAAAATAAAAAGAGAGTTGTTTACGTAAGGGGAGGTTCCCGTACTCATGCAATCTCCCCAGGCTTGGGAACACCCTTGAACTCATGCCCTTGAATGCTCAGTAGAACACACTCACTCGTACAGGAACCTCCCCTACAACATAACTGGTTTGGGTGTTGTGTCGTAGGTGGGACAGGCAGTCTTCTGGTTCTACTTTTTCGCTGTGCCCATTCCACTTGTGATGTAAACTCAATGACGGGAGACGGCCTTGTGATGTGAATCCATGGTCGGAATCATTGGTTACTCTCTGGTTACGCTCTGGAATACGCCCTGGTAGAACCAGTTACCACCATACGGGACCCCATCTCACCTACTGGACTGGGCGCATTCTTAGGTGGAGGAATGGGCCCAGTGGGACGGACTGGGCCCGTCCCATGTATGTAACTGGTTTTTGGGGGCTAATTTGAATGATAGTAGCAGGCCCTATAGATCTGGAATAGTGGGAGATAACCAGAATTTTTTTGGGCAACCTGAATAAAGTTCTTCCCAATCTGCCCTTTCTTTTTTTCAGGCCTCTTAGATTTTTTTCATGTTGCCCGATATTTTGGGCAGGTAATGGAAAAGAATTCAACCTTCATAATCTGCCTGAAATTATTTTGAAACATAAAAATTCCAAAACTGCTTACATTTTGTTTGAGCATCAGGATTTTTCTAGAAGTGCCCAAAACTTTTGGACGGAAATGAATGTTTCCAACCTTTATCATCTGCCTGAAATGTTTTCCAGCATCAGAATTTTTCCAGAGTGCAGAATTTTGGGCGGAATTGAGATTTTTCGAACCTTTATAATCTGCTGAAATTAACAGGCACCATAATATTCCCAAACAGCCCAAAATTTTTCCAGCATCCTGGAAAAAAAGATCTCAGGAATCCTCCAAAGTGCCCATTTTTGGGTAGCATAGAAAAAAAATTCCTAAGTTTTTCCAAGCTGCCCAAAAAAATTTAATAATTTGGAAAGCCCCTCAATGTGAATATTCAACCTAAGGGTAAAAATTAACCCCATTCAACTATTTTATCTATCTCCTCTGCGTGATCACAAGGGTTGGTTTACTCATATTTGAGTCCTTTTAACCCCCAAATCAAGATAGGGTTAAATGGAATAAAAATATCCCTGCTAAAGTATGGTGTTAATCCAGCTTTGTGCCCGGAACTCTTCTCACCCTAATGACCGAACAGAGTGAACCAGTAACTGTGGTCAGCGCACCATGCAGGACGGATGGTGTGGCGACAGGAAACAACGTTTCATTATATGCCTGTACCATAGGTAACTATGGTGATTGGCTATATACTAACTAGTGTTGGGCAGTCATCAAAATTTTATAAGAAAATTAGACCCACTGGTTATCAATTTCACTATCCAAATAATGTCATCTGTTATTAATTTACATGTTCCGGGGTTGTCCATTATAGAAATTGTGCACATTTTGGGCCCGTAATAGACACTAGGTGTATATTACAGGCCCAAAATTTGCATAATAGGGCACAAAGTCTGTAATAGGCAGCACCTGAAATGTGGTTCAGGGGCATCATCCAATCCAAGTTTTTTTGAGAAAACGATGGATTGGGCCAAAGGGCAGTTAAGGAAAAATAAAATAGAAACAGGCAATAAGGACCCTTTGCTCATTTAACATCTTCAGCTTCACCATAGGTAGACAAGCATTTATCCTCTAGGTTCCTTTGGTTTTTCTTCTCCATTATTTGCCCTTCATTTTCTTCAGTTTGGTCATCTTCTTTTTTCTATTATTTTTATAGTTTGTGTAGGATTAATTTTTTTCCGAAACTTAGAGTAGTATGAGTGCGGTTTCAAGTTTTTCATGTTTGTGGTTATTAGAGAGTGAATGAAAATTTGTTATCAAATTTCAATGTATTGATATGTAATGATTTTTTTGTTTGTGATAAATTGGTAATAAGTACATGGGGGCATGTAGGTGGCCCTTATGTACCTAGAGGCACATGTTGGTTTGGATATAATGGTGCATTCACACTTGATGTTAGGGACTCCAGTGTTGAGTCCCCTAACACCATGCTAGCCATTCAGGACTTAAACATAGTTACCATGAAAATTTTATGTTAAGCTAACATTCATTTAAGATTAAGCTATAACTCTTGTAACATTGGGTGCCACCTAGGATGCCAACTAGATTTTCATTTAACACCAACTTAACATCAAGTGTGAATGCACCATAAGTAGGGGCATGGTGGTAGTTAGTAAGCAGGTAGAAGCACATAGGTAGCATCTTATATTAACTTATTTATTATTATTGCACAATAGCCAAAATGTAAACCAAAAATCTTATCATATGGGATAGGAGTCCAATAGAAAAAATGTTCTATTTCCACCCTCCATCAACCCCATCTGGGTCACTCGGGCTAGTTCATTTTTGGCTCGCCCTAGGATGGATGGTTGCATTTTTTTCCCAATGCAATAAGAAACCATGGAGTGAAAAATGTACTACTCCCTAAACAGATTTTTCATTAATTAATTTAAATTGGAAAAATATGTTTTTTTAATTTTTATTTTTGAGAATGTTGAGAAATCAGTATAAGTAAAACTTTGTTAGATTTGGGATTTGAACACGGGTTTATAAGGGTTACGCACCCAAACACACACACAATCTAAACAAATTGTGACTGATCTAAAATTATTATAATTTGGTGTCTCTTGCTCATAATATTGTCTATGCTGATTTTTTTTTTAAATTTTAAGAATTTAGTGCCAAGGCTTAAGATTCTAAATATATTAATTATTATTCATCAAACACTTGCCCAATCCATTCAAGGACTATAGTAACGACAATGACTAAAACATAGTCCCTTCCTTTTGGGGCCATTGGAATTCCAAATTTTTGTTGGGGTAATTAATAAACAAATTAATCATCAACATATATTTATTTAGGTAAAGCATCAAAAATAAATTCCCACCATCATAAGCTCCTACTTATCTCTTTGGTGGAGGAGATTTTCATATATAGGCTACTTCCCTTTCCATGGGGTGCACCTTTAAATAGGCGTTCCATGGTAGAATGGGGTTTATCATATGTTGCAAAGTCATCAATGACCACCACATCTACCAAAGTTTTCACCCCATGTGTGAACGATAAGTCTAAAGATATAAAAGATCATACTAACAACCATGGACAATGGCTAGAACATGGGCCTTTCCTTAACACATGTTTTAACTTTGAAACTTCATAATTAAATTATACTTACTCACTTAATTATCTAATAAAAAATGACTTTAAAATTATCTTAAGAAAAAAACTTATCGTTTTTTCAGGTTTTTCTATCCTTTTCTGATATGCTTCTTGCAACCAATGGGGGACTCTAGAACATAATTTGATGGTATAAGAAGTCCAAGGGGAACCTTCTATACCCAAGTGGACCTTGAACCCTAGGGTTGAAAAATGATCTCTTACATATCCACATGTGGAGTGAATTTTGGGAACTCTTCAATGACTTCAAATTTGTCCTTGCAATGAATGATGACTTCTTGGGAGACTTTTGCCGTTATTTTAAATTTCCAACCACACATAATATTCAACCAATATTGAACTTGTGATTCCAGTGGACTCATGTTTTTCTTTTTTTCCTTTTTCAATTTTGTGGTGTGACAAAATTGGCAAGCCTCCCCCAAACATTTTTTGACTTAATTGGCGACAGTTTTGTACAGGACTATTCAAAAGCATAGCTGGTAGACAGACCTATGGAAACAGGCACTGTAAGTGGGTTGAAATTTTTGGTTACTTGTTTTTGAGAGAGAAAAAAGAAGGGGGCCAATTTTTTGCCAAAATTTTGAATCAGTTTCACCTTTCGCCAAAATTAAATTTTAAAAAAAAAACTGTTGAAATTTGACGAACTCCAATTCAAACCAGGAATTTAAATTGATTTGAAATGGGGAATGAATTTCTGGTTCAAAGGCCCACCAACACTGGAGCTCCATTGTTTCAAGGAGACTAAGTTACCTTCTTACAGCTTTTTAAGCAACCACCCTTTTCAGAATGTTCGATGGTGTGCATAAGTCATTTCACCAACACTTTTGTAATTTCAAGCCGCCTTACCCTTTCATGGTGTGCTTTTTTTTTTTTTTCCTACAAAACATTTTTAAAAATAAGAAAAACCCTGTATATAAAAATGGCAGGGACCAAAACCCATCCACAAGAAATACAAGGCAAATAAAAGCACGAGAACACAGGTTAGGTTCTCAACTAAAGATAAGGTGAGATGTATATACTAGTGTTGGGTGGTTATTAGAAACTGGAACAGCACCATGCCGGTTATAAGGGGCAGCTCTTAGGATTCATAACACCAGTTCTCAAAAGAATTAAAACAACTAGTTCTGATATGTATCCATGGTTCTCAATTTTTTTGAAAAAAATCAAATAACTGCCCACAGAACTGCGTGTTACCTAGCGGTTCTTTCATGAAAACGGTCAGCTCTTTAAAGTTTTTGAAAATAACCCGCACCAGTGTTTTTGTTAATTCTGAGTTTTTTTCAAAGAACTGAAACTGATGGTTCTCTAATTCTGAAATATTTAAAAACCAGAACCAACTATTCCTTGTAATTTCAAATCACACAACACTTGTATATATTAATACCCTGCATGTTCATTAATCGATTTTTGGAGTAATAATTTGAGGAGGGTGAGAAGGAGTAAGAATCGGGCAGCCCAAAGGAATTGGTGGTTTTGTTACTGGCACAAAGCCCCCTCCCCTGAAGAACCTCACACCTTGAACTCCAGTTAGGGAGAGCCACAGCCCCGGAATGCTAGCTCTATAGGTTAAGTTAGGTTAGATTAGGTTTTAGGTGAGGTGTTAAGTTAGTGTAGATGGCCATTGGACATTGCTAGCATGGTGAACATGAACATCCTATTTGTCACATGCATGCGCTTGAGAGGAGGAGAATGTAAAGAATAAAAAGGGGAGGACTCCACCATGTTATCTCACATTTTGTGTTGATTTATCATTGTTTGCATTGTGTTGCTTTGCTTAGTTTGTTTTATGTTTGTGTTTTGCTTGTGATCTATCATTATTCTTGCTTGGTGGACTTTGGTTTTTGCTCAACTTATTTAGTGCTCATTTTATTGCTTTCCTATTGGCTTATGTAGTGTCATTTTATTGTTTTTTTATTCTATTCTTCTTTCATTCAATTTGCTTGGTGGTGTTCAATTCATCAAAATCTTGTAAAGCTTAATTTATAAAACACTCCACATGTTTGCAAAATGTATATAAATATTAAAAACAAAGGATAATTTAAAAGGTGTCAAGTTAGTACAAACTAGATATCAAAAACTCTCCATCTCAACAACCAATAACTTGTAGTAAATCAACTATGGCAATGGGGGGTGTGTCTTGAAAAGGTGGAAGTCGCGAAGTAGTTAGGCCTACTGTTATTGTTTGACTTAAGATGGGGGATGCTTGCATTTCTTGCAATGTAATTGAAATTCTTTGACGGAGAAAAGTAACCAAAGCAAAAAGGGGAGGCTTACAATTGAAGGATGTGGTAGTTCAAGCCACGTCCGAATCACTATGGAGAAAATTGGGGCAGATAATCAAAAGGTTAGGAAGATTGGTCGAGTTATAAACCAAACACCCACTTGAAGGCCAAAACATGATAAAATTTTAGTATGATGGGCTTCAAGTATCCTGTTAGAAAACATGTTAAAAAGGGTATGATGGTGCAAATGTTTTGAAATGGAATCTTGAAAATGAACCATTTGCTATCCAATGAATTGTTCAAAAGGTAGGGGACACATTCATGCTAAAGGTGGTAAAAGATTGCATGTTGCTTTGAGGTGTTGTTGGAAAGGGAAGGTGTTGTTGTTGACTCACATTAAGGCTTCAAAAAAAAAAGGACATGTGTTGACCATGAACCTAACCACTATGATTGAAGCTACAAAAGCCCAACTCCCTAAATAGGCTGTTGGGGCGATGGTGGATGTTAGTACGAAGCCAATGCCATCTAAATTTATTGGAAGAAAGGCTTGTTTACAGGTTAGAAATCCTTTAGGACTATCAAAGGAACATGGACCCAAAATGTCTCCAAACACTTGAAGGAGGAAATAGTCAAAAGAAACAAATGAATCTATGAAGGTGGGAGAGGGTGGTGTGCAATGTAATAGATACAATGGTCGTTGCATTAACAACGAGTTAGAATTCCAAAGGTTATTTGAACATTGCCTAGTTTAGGGAGAACGTGAACATGCTAAACATTTTTTTATTAAACTATCGTTCATGAAGGATGATTTGAATGATGAAATGCCTAATGGAACCCCCAAGATTCTAATTCCTTATGATGGTGTGTTAAACTAGGATGGGGTGTCGAAGTCAGGTGACAAGCCAAAGGAAGACTATGTTACACATTTTTGAGGTTGATTAGAAATATCTATCACACCGAATTCAATTTGAAAATGTTCATATGTAGAGGATACTATGGAAGGAGGGTCGATGATGTGAATGTCATTTGCAATGGATGGAAATAAACAATAAAAGAAATGGCTAGTTGTAAAATGTAGTGCCCCAAGTTGAGCTAAAGCAAATAATGCCTTTCCCAAAATATCACTTTGACAAGTTTTCATTGCAAATGAGATGACTATGATATTGCCATCACAGTTACAATGACTATAAAACAAGGTAGATTCAAATGCATAAAATGCACAAACAAAGGAAATAAGTTGATGATGTCCTCATTTGTTGCACAAAATTCTTGAAATATGACCCCTCTTGACATTGAATTGAAAGCATGAAAACAATGTCCAGTTGGAAAACAACCTAATCGAGGTGAAGGTCCAAGGTGCACTTGATGCCATGGATTACTATTTCACATCCACCTTTGGTTGCTACTCTGAATTGGTGTGGGGAGAAATGTGTTGCAAAGGTGTCACGAAATTGAAAACATAAAGTGCAGCTTATGAATCGATACAACTTTTCCCCTATGGCAATGGGACAAACTCCACATGAGTGTTTGGTCATGGTTAAAAGGAAAATTACCCCAAGGATACGTGCAATTCAACATGGAATGTGACCTTGTGTGATATGAAAACAAAGTTGAAACAACTGTGGGAATCCATTTCCAAAACTTTATGGGTGAAAATAATTCCGGAGGTGTTCAAATACCATCCCATAAGGACCACTTGCAGATAAGTTCAACATGCATTAAAATGCTAGCTTGAAGGAATTAGATGAAAGTTCAAGGTACTGGTTTGGTTCATAATCTTCCAAAAAAACGAAAAAAAATCGTTTGATTTAGGATGTAAAAGGGTGAAGATTAAGGTGGTGTTGAAGGACATGGGTGTAGGAGAAAATGGTGCCAATCATGTGTTGTTCAAGAGTATTATTTTGCATGTTTTAAAACAAAATTGTGGAAAAGGTGTTTATGAATTGGAGGATCATGTTGGGTAGGAGGCATTGAATTTGTGAAATCTTAGGCCCGTAAAAAATAATTCGTATTGGTTTTACCAATCACTTGTTAGAAAACGTTTGTGTCAAATCCTTGTTTCTTTATGCCTAATGAACTCACCTTGAAGGGGCAAAACAAGACACCATTAAGGTAATAGAAGGAGCAAATGCAAGTTGCCACACCACAGGGGTCTTGTGCCAACTTATTAAGTGGATAACAAAATGTCATTTATGCATCACATCATAAAGCAAAAAGGATGCAATAGTATAGTCGAAGACAACGAAAGCCAAGATGAAAAAGCCAAGGACATCTAATGTTACAACCTAAACCCAAGCTAATGTAAGCAACTTGGGAATAAGGGAAGGTCTTGGGTCGAAATGGCCATGTAGGTTTAGATTATATGGATTGGATGCTTGACACAAACATTGGTGATAAGTTAACCCTAGAAAGGTAAATTGATGCCCACAAGTGGGGCAAGAAGCTCTAAGTGGAGGTTGTAAGTGTGTTGGGAAAATGGGGGTAGGTTGGGGGTCTAATCACAATCAATTATAGGGGCTAATAGAGTGGAAAGGGGGAAAGATCCTACATGTGCATTATTTAAAGGGATTGGGAAAATGTTGGTTTGGGGTTTCACATTTACATGAAGGGTTGGGGGTTGGTAAGGGGAACTAATGGGTGGCACATGGTTTGTTAAAATGGTATGGGGAGTTGGTGGGTGGTGTGTGATTTGCATAGGAAAAAGGGTGGAAATGGGGCTATGGTGGTGTGTGAAAGGACAAATGGGCAATGTGAATTATGAGGTTCAATGATACATGATGAACAAGGGGACATGGAACATTTTGTGCCCATGAGGAAAGAGGTTTATTAAGAATGCAATTGCAAATAAGCCCCACTTTCTAAAGATTGTTTATTTCAACTTGAGAATCCTAAACTTATATAACTAACCACACAAAACTAAGTAGATCAAAAGGAAAAATATAAAGAACCATCACAAACAAACATCTTATTTCAAAGGATAGCTAAACCTTAATTTTGCCATAACTTCAAACACCATCATCCTTATTTTACTATGTTTAACACAACCTATACATTTTTGAAAACTATTGTGCAAATATTTGGGGCCCAAAAACTTCTAATCTTTTATTTTTTGGACTACCCAACTAAAGTAACACCCAACTTCAATAATATAAAAACACCATCGACTCAATCCTTTGTTCAAAAGAAAACTGTAGAATAATATGATTGGTCAATAACTAGCCATTATGTATTTATACATTCACACTTGCAATGCATTCTTTGACTTCTATTTCTTTTTTTTCCTTTGTTATTCCTCTAAGACTATGATCAAAACTAAAAAAAACCAAGACTGTGACAAAATCTCACTTTGTGGTAGAAACCTTCTATTGTGTTAAATTTGTAGGTAATAACCAAATTTTTAGTGATAAATTTTTTTTTTGGGCTTAGTAGAAATGTAAAGAAAGAAAAAACCCCACCACAAAACAATTTTTTAAAAAAAATCACACAAAACCCACCCTCACACAAAACCCACATTCCTTTTGCCTTTTTATCTTCATTGTTTTGTTGCCTATTGATGCTAGTGTTGTTCTCATCATCATCCTCCTTTGCTCCAAAAAGTGATTGCTTTCATATGACTTGTTGTGCCCCCAAAATCCAAAAATTAGATTGACAACCAATCCTAATGGAACTACAATTAAACTTACAACCATTCCTCTTTTTATTGGAACTAGAATTGAACATGGGTCCTAGAACCCCTCTTTTTTTTTTCTTGAATGCCCCCATTACAATTTTTTTCCTCTTTGTCCTTCTTTGTCCCTCTTTACTTGACTTTCTTTCTCTCCTCTTTTTACATAGTGTTAATTACTGAGCATAAGGAAGCAACAGTTGTACTAACAACAAAGTTGCCCACCAGCATTGCCATCATCACTCAAGTTCCAGAAACCCAAGGAGTAGCAAACCCTCCTTTGAATGTTCCATACTCGACTTAATTACTCTTTTGTTCAATCTATTTAGTGTTTGTTTTGTTACTTTTGTTTTCAATTATTTAAAATTAGTTTTATTTTTCTCTCATCTAATTTACTTGGTATTTATTTTATTACTTTGATTTTTGACCTAGTTGATTTGTGTTCTATTACCTATTTGGTGCACCTTGTGAGCTTTTTTTTTACTTTCTTTGATTTCTTAGCCTTTTTTGCTTTGTTGTTTTTCAAATGTGTTTGTTGTAGCATGTATAGTTTGATTGTTTTGTTTTTTTGTTTTTCATTTTGTGTTCATTTACAATTTTAGTGAATTATTCTTTTGTTTTTTTTCTTTTTCAATGTTTCTTTTCAATTTATTTTTTTCTTGCATTTTTTTTTGTTTTTTCAAACTACTTCTTTTACATGTGAATTTATATGTGGAACACTATTCTACTACATTTCAAATAGGTTGCATTTATATCTATTTCTTTCTAATTTTTTTTGTGATTTTACATTTTGTTATTTCTTTTGATTTTTCAAATTTTGTTGTATATTTCTTTTTTAGTCCAACTTGTAGCACTAAATGAAATATAAATTTGCAATGGAAACCCACAATGTAGTTTAGATTGGGGTGAAAGTATTTTTCAGGCCCCATCTTACTTTGGAAAAATATAGGAAACACATAAAAAAAGGTTTTTAGTAAAAACGTTTGTTGAATACATTAACTAGGTTGTATAGATTTTGAAAATTTAACAATGTAAGAAGTATTTAAAATTTTGATGTTCCTATTCATTACATTCACACAAAGTTTCAAGAATGTCATTGTGATTATTTTCCTCAAACTTTTTGGTTTGGAACATTTTTCAAACAAGGTTTGGGTTTTTTTGTGCATATAATTTTCTAAGGTACTTTAAATGGTATTCTATTTGATATTTTTATTGGGTAATTACTTGAGTAAGTATATTTTAGTTATGAATTTCAAATTTTAAGAACTTAATTCTTGAAGGGGCCACATCAATAAGGAATACAAATTTGTAATGATTTCCACCTTTTTAATATTAATGAAAACTTCAAGCCATATACTTTGGCATGTGATAATTAAAAATGAGATTTTTAAAAATAATAATTATGGAAACATTTAAAGAAAAGGGCTTAGGAATATTATTTGGCCAATTTTTGTTTCTTGATTGTTCTTTTAGGTGGTTCCTAGTGGGTCCACCCAATCATACTTTCACCCATTGAAAGATGCATAATTTTGGTCAAATAAATGACATTTCGGTGAATGATGTAAAGATAGTAGAAATTTTGAAGAAATTAGATTTGAAAGTTCGAAATAATTAAAATCAAACTAAATGGATTTACAACAAACTTTAAAGACATTGTAAAAAAAAAAAGAACTTTTTCAAGTCTTATCATAAAACTTCTCTAATGTGATCATTTTCATATGTGAATGATTTTTTTTAATGTTATTAGTATTCAAATAATGCATTATGTTTTTGGTCATAAAAATGCAATTAATTCATCCATTTTAACAATGTGCACAAAAACTACGAAATGATTGATTAAATATTTCAAGGTGAGTGGTATAACAACAATGAAAAAACAAGTTGATATTAATGATTCCTCAATTCATAAGAAATATGAGGAAATAAATAATAAAATGAAATGACCATGAAATGGAAAGACAACATGCCAAGAAAATAATTGATTTGTCTCCAAGTACAATTTCCAATTTATTTAGTTAAAAAGTATTTTTGGAAATTATAATGAGAAAATTTATGATTTAAAAATCTATCCAAGATCTCTTTTATATCGTAAAAAATAATGTACATATTTGTTGTGTTGAAGGTATATGATCTTACATTAAATGACTTTCCAATCATGTCCTTGAATTGTTTTCCCTTCAAAAAAATATTGCCAAATTTGACATGTAATGTTTGCATAGGTTGCATATCTAGACAACTTTCAACATTCTTCTTTTTATCATTCATTTTTTAAGCATGTCCATATGCTTATGATGATGACAAAGTTTGTAACAAACTTAATTATAAAATTTAATAGACTTTTATAAAAATTGGAAACTCTTATAAAAATTAAAGGACAAAAATTATTAGATGTTGCAATTGTTTTCTTATAAATAATAGCCACCCAACTTTGGTATGTACATGTTGATTTATAACCCAACCAATGATGCCAGAATGTATTAAATATGTTTCTTCCAATGCCATAAATAGACTAATTATTCATAATGTAAATTGCCAAATGGAAGTTATGATGTTTCAAAATATGTGGGACACAGTGTGCCAATTTTGAAATTGCCTTTCAAAATTCCAAGAAAAATGACCATTTCAATGTGATTGTTGTGTAAAATTACAAAGTATATTATGAGGAGGAGGGTGGTGCTTCAAGTCCCAAATTTAGGCCATGGCAAGTCTTGTGAGTATGTGTGAGCTTGTGGTTAATTTATGAATTAAAATTAGTTCCAATTCCATTAACCACTTTATTTGGTTTTGTACAATTGATGTGACCAAAAGGTGTTTGTGAAAAATGTTGCCTTGTCATAGTCTTCTTGAACCTTTTGCACTCCCCTCTTGGTTTGGTCTAATCAAAACACTAGAGAACATGACCTTAATTTTCATTATTTTGTTGCAATTCAAGATTGGGGTTTATTAAATCAATATGTTTTAACAAGCTTAGGTGTGTGTGAAAATCCATTTCTAATTTTGGCATCACAAACATGAAACGTCTACAAATTGGCCAAAAAATATAGCTTGAAATTATACCTTGAAATTCACTTGTCCCATTCATTCATGGTTCACACGGTGTTCAAGATTCATAAGAAAAGAGGTTTGTCTTTCCTAAGATGAATCCTAAGACTATGATTATTTGCATGTTTCAATTTCTTAACACTTAAAAACATCATGTTGAAATGTGTTTGCCATCTATCAATTTGATTAAATTCCCTCTAAATGCATGATTTGCACCACCACCATCAATATTCTTTGAGATTATTTTTCTTTTGGCTGCAATATCATTTTCATTCTTTTTAAAAAAAAAATCTACATATACCTTACCCTAGGGTTAGTTTTGTCATTGAAAATCCTTTAAATGAATTAAAACAAACTTTTGTGAAATATAAAATAGCTAAGCCTTGAGGTTTTCAAATGTTAGAATTAGTGTAGGCTACAATCTAAATAATTTCATTATTCATATTGACAAATTCATGGTAAACTACTTTAAGAAATGATGATAATTTAAACTAAATTCTAAAAAATAAAAATCAACCATTCATAATTTTGTCAATGTGGAACAACCTTAAGCTATGGTATGTATTTTTTTGAATCTTTAAACTCCAAATTCAAACCTATGTATGAATTTTTGGTTTTTAAAGAAAGCTACCTAGGAATCTTATATTTGATCTAGCATTTGATCTCTTGAAATTTTAATTCTAAAAAAAATAAAATCATACTAACTTTTTTCATTCTTCATACTATTCACTAAATGTGTCTTCTTAAGCCTTTTTTTGAAATCATGAATGTCAAATAATTTGTACTATGCCAATTTTAAGCAAAATTCCTAATGCTAAAAAATTTATCCAATTTTAAACTCCATATATGATATCCAAAACCTTGAAAAAAAAATGTTGACATCTTAAACATTCATCCAACGTTATTTGTTAGATATGTTTTTGAACATAAAATACATTTAACATGGATTTGTTAAGATCAAATGTATTTTTAATTTAGAAACACATATCTTTTACGTTATTAAATCTTTAAATGAATTTCAATAAATTATTTAAACATGTTATGTTATTATATTCATCAATATTAATACTCTTTTTTCACCAAAAAAAATATTTATTTCAATTTCCTCTCATTACATGTCAAGGAAGTTATGCCATCCATGTAAAATATCACATGCCAAAATCACATTATGTTCATTTTATTCCTTAAACATAATTTTAAGGATGCTTGTTATTTCAAAAATCAATATGTATCCAAATATATGGGGATGTAATAAAAATCTCAAATGATAATAACTTTAAAAATGTTACAAATTGATGTGCCCCTAAAAATTTGCCACAAGGTATTGAAGTAACATAATTGATATGGTGATGTGTGCAAGATTTAAAAGCCTTGGATGTGTTCCCTAGCTCTTTATGTTAAAATAAGAGGGTGACACAAAAGTTTTGGTATAATATTACGATAATTTGTTTCCCATTCACCTTTTGGTCACATTAACTACATAAATGAAACAAAGGTGGTTAGTGCAATTGGAGCCAATTTTAGTTCAAGGACTAACAATGGATACACATTGGACTCACCATGGCCTGAACTCAAGGAAGAGACCAATATTTTTCTTAAAGTATAATTTGTAGGTTGTCATAAAACATACACCAAGGTGGCAAAATTTTAAAACTTTTGGGATTCATTCCATATTTTGAAACAATGGTGTCCTAAAATTCCAAATGACCATGACCTTTTCAAAATGTAACCAAATGGGAAATGAAATTATATTTTCTTATAGATCTTGAAAATATCTTTCGAATATTGTACATCACACTTCCAATTTGAACACAATTTGTTTTTTGAAATCACTTTTTGAGTGTTGAACACTTATAAACACTTGGAAACATTTGATTTTTGTCCCAACTTTTGAAATTCATTTCTACAACTTAGGAAATGACAATATTTGGAGCATGTGAACCCATTTTATTGTAGCCCTTTTGAAAAGCTTTTCAATAATATAAAGATTATTCAATTTGAATGAAGTTTGATCCCTTAAACCTTGTATTAAGTCTTCAAGATTCCTAAATTCCCAAAGTGGGAATGCACTTAGGATTATTGAAGGTTCCCCATTTGTATTTTCACACACTTTTGATATACTTTGGAGTGTGTTCGAGTCATATTATGCCTTGATATTGTTTCTAACCAAATTCCTTTGTCTTACCCTAGCTTCAAGGTTGGGAGTCCAAGGTTAGGATTGTGACACAATAATGTAATACATGTCATTCACAAATTCATTTTCAGAAACATAAATTATAAAATAGACTTTTCCAATACATATCATTTCATGATTTTTAATCTATTGAAGAAAGATTGGAATTCAAAACTCCATGGTATTTCTTTTGTGTTTTTATCATATATAAAATGAAAATGAAAATATTTAATTATATATTTCAGATTTAACAAAATAAGGGTTGTGACAACAAGAAAAGTTTATTTGAGTTTGTCATTTTAAGTTATCAACAATCCCACCATTTATGTAAATTAATATGCTGAAAAAATATTGGGCCAAATGTAGTAATATTTGAACAACACACTCATAATCTTGTCAAATCTCATTTTAATAAAAATTAATTCATCTTATATAAGTGAACCAACACATTCAATATAAATTCACAAGGTGGCATAAAACATGAAAAAATACATGAAAATGTAATGTTAAGGTGTGAAATTTTTATAATTTCAAAAGGTGTATTGTGACATTTCTTCTTTTTAAATCAATTGCAAGGAGATAAAATAATCTTCTTAGGTTTTTTTAATAAATAATATTTTTCAAATTTTCAAATTGCACAAATTCTTGTTTATGAAATTGTGAAATAATTTATTTAGATTCGTCTTTTGTATGTCAACATGCATCATGATTTGATCACCACAAATGAACAATGTATTCAACATTATTGAACAAGGCAACTTGTATAATACATGATGTTCATGAATACAATATTGACACCTACTAATTCAATCATTTGCAACTAAAAGTTCAAACATTTCTAATACCCTATGGGCTAACAAATTGAAATTTCATATTTCAATTTCAACATTATGTCCTAAAGGTCACAAACATAAGACAATAGCAAAAAGATTTTACATCATCTTATATTTTGAACATTTAATAAAAAATTCATCTACAACCAATATATCTAATAGTTAAATTTAAGGTTGTCACAATGAATGTGTGGTGGTGATTTTAGTTCAATACTCTTGTTCACATCATGATGGAAGCACATTGTGTTGTGTTGAATAATGGACATAAATACTACAAGTATTTATGTTTTAAATCTCATTCTATTAAAATTTATCCAAGGCCATAACCCATGGATTAAATCATCATAGGCAAAGGTGGTAACATTGTGCATTGTTGATGTTTGGGCATGAAAATGTACATGAACCTTGAAGTTTTTTAATCGATTCTTGTTGTCAAATTTCATTTCCTCATTAAACATCTTGCTTCCTTAAGGTCTTGTATTTCTTATGTTGGAAATTGATTGCCAAACAATGAAATAATAGTTTAATGAAAAAATTGATTGCTAATCAATGAGATAATAGAAATGAAAAAATCATAAATTTATTACAAGCTCTTCATCCAACTTTAAGGTCACATAAGTTGCTACAAATTTTATGATCTTTCCCCATGAGCTTTATCTTATTCTTAAAGAGGAGTTGTATGAAAATAAATGTTGTTTTGTTATGTAATTACATTTTAACCCTCCCAAATCATGGGCCCTTTGTTGCTATTTTGGTACCATTGGAAAGCTCTTGACAAGGTGATATGCGCAATGGTTGTTTGCAAATTTTGAACCAATGGAACAAAAGTTATTCAATCTAGAAATATTTTTAATATTGAAAATAATTAAAATTATAAAATTGATTTTTTTTCAACCAATCAATGCCTCTTCATCATATGGGCACTTCTACTTGCCCTTTCGTATCCCAAATCTTAACACCTTTTCACATTCAAAATTTAAACACACGGGGCCAATGACACTTGAGTTCACATTTGAGCCAATAAGGATTTGTCATAATTCAATTCTTTTTGAGAAGTCAATTGTTTTAAAGTATGGAATTTTGTTTTAGAAAGTTATATCACTTAAAGCTTTGAAGATGATCCCACTTGGGCCAACAACACAAGGGTGCATTAGTGATTGGTTATAATAGACCTAACAATTGTTTGAAATTTGAATGAAACTTTACAAATTCAAGAATAATCATTTGAGGTATTAGCTCACTACCCTATAAGGATATATGCACACAAAATAAAGAAAGGAATGGAGTTCCATTACAAAATTGCAAGTCCTTGAAAAAATTGGATTTTGATTCAAGATTTTCATATTTGGGCTACATTGTCAAATGAATGTACTATAATGAAATATATTCTACATATTTGTAAACATTTTTTTAAAAGTGTAAAATTATCCATGTTGTTTAACTAACCATTTGTAAATATCCCTTGCTCCAAGATTTGTCAATCACATGTTGTTATGTTTCAATTAATTAACTATTTTTTATTCTATGTTGATTTCAAGCTAATATTTTTCTCCATTTGAGAAAATAATTTGAAAGAAAATCATAAACTTCATAATTATACTTTAGTGATGCAAAAAATAAAGTTTTACATCATGAAATATGACATACATTTTGAATTTTTACCTTTTAAAAACTTACTACTTTCAATCTTTGAATTGTTTAATAAGGAAAATTCATAGATTCAAATTGACTTTTCATGCATGAATGTTGAAGCTTCAAGGTTTATTTAGTTTAATTTTCAATATTTAAATGAAAGCTAGTGTTAACATGATAGAGACAAAAAGTCTATATTTATAATAATTTTTTTCTTTAATACCATGATTCAACATCTAATTCATTTTCAACTCATCATATAAAATGCAAGAATTTGGATTTGATTTTTTTCCCTAAACCTCAACTTGGTTGAATAACAAGCAATAAACTATGGGATTAAAAAATATGAAGTTAAGGGATGAATTTTCTCTTATAATTAAATAGATGGTGAAACAATAGAATTTTGACAATCATCTAAATTGTGTTCTTTGAAGTTCTTTCACTTTTCTTTAACAACTAAATGAAAATGGAATGATCATTATCCAATTCATCATGATGAAAAACATAAAACACACTAAACATGTTTTTTAAATTATCAAAAGATGATATCAGGTTGATGGGTGGAAATAATTTCCTACATGATGAACGATGATATGTATATTATAGATAGGTATAGTATACATTATAAAAAGTAATTAAACCTCATTTTGGAATGCCCTATAAAGTTTCAAATTCATACCAACTATGTGGTCTCAAGGAATAAATCGAGTTTTAATTAAATTAATTTTTTTCTTATTATTATCCTTGCACCTAGATTGTCAAATTGTAGTGGAATACATGGTGTTCTTAAATGTGTGATTATAAATAATGAACCCAACATGTTGTTATTGATTTATAATGATCACACTTGTGATCATGGATGTTTTGGAACAAAATTATATTGTTTGCACAATATTGTTCATACTTTTGAAAGTATGCACACATGCAAACACTAATTATAAATGACACAGGGTACAAGGCAAATAAAATAAATAATTTGTAACTTACTATAATCAAAATTAATGTAATATTTAGTTGCGATAGGTGAATTGGTGGTGACCGCATTGATGATCCCATGTAGTTGATGTTATGTAATCAACTTATCAAAATAAACTATGTAGGTTGTGTTGAAAAATCAAACTAAATAGCACATTACATTTTCAGGAATGGTTAAATGAAACAATGTATGAATCAAGATTAAGCTAAATAGTTAATTTAAACATATGGGATACATGTTATTGTCATCTTATGATCATGTTTTTTTTGGGTAAAATAAGAAACAAGATTTTGTTTGTGATGCGATTCTAGCAATCTTCCAAACATTAATTAATAATGCAAGTGTAATGCCCTTGTTAATTTCAAACTAAGCAAAATCACCCTTGCCCTTCCCATTCTCCCCTCTTCTTTTTTCCCTCTTATTACTCTTATTATGTTTTCATACATGATCTCCAATAGTTCATCATTATTTATGCTAGATTTTGAACTTGTGTTTTTTCATGTCCATGTAGATGTGCAAAAGGAAAAGGGGTTAAGTAGAGAGGTTTGAAAAAGGTAGGTTTGGACAATGTATATAGATAAACATCACTTTTTATTATTATTCTATATCTATATATTAAGATATGTGTTTATTTTGTTTTGTTGAATCAACTTTTCACAAAATAAATAAACACACTGACCTTTCAACCAATAGTATAATGGATAGGAAATAACACTTGGAAAGCTCAAAGGTTGACAAGCATGTTGATGAAGAAAAGTGGTTAGCTCAACACAACAAACAAAATAATTTGATGAAGAGATTTATGGACAACTGCACATACTAAACAAAGAAATTGGTAGAGAAGAAACTTAAAAGATTAAAGAAAAAGTAATTTCATTTGTGGGTCTGAAAAATATATAATAAACTCCTCATTGACAAGATCCTTCAAGATGTGTAATGTGTACCTAGGAAAAAACTACAAAATATTTTTGATAAAAAATGAATCAATGTAATGTGCAAGAGGTGGAAGAGCAAAAGAAGAAAAATAAAATACAATGAATCTTTGCACTTGAAATAAAGTTGTAGGAGAAGAAGAATTGAAAATATTTTGAAACGTTGCAAGACAAATAAATTGGAAGATTTATTTGAACCATATAGAAACATCTTTTCACAAAATAAATGAACACATTAACCTACCAGCCAATAGTATCATGGATAGGAAAGAATACCTTGGTCGATAGCTCAAAGGTGAGAAGGAAGTTGATGAAGAGAAATGGACAGCTCCACGCAACAAACAAAACAAGTTGATGAATAGGAGTTGACAGCTCCACAAAGCAAAGAAAAAAAATGGTAGAAAAAAAATGTGAAAAGAACTTGGAAAAAGTTGAAAGGGTGAGTGTAAAGAGGCAATACACAATGAAAACCCTAAATGGTCATATCAAGGAACTAGAACTGGACGAAAGAAAGCTACTTAGGTCAGTGCTGGTTTTATGACAATCTGAAAATGTGCCCAGATAGAAGGATTTCGGTTCAAAGGTAGTTTTTAACATAAAGTGGTTCTCTAGTTCGGTTCTACATCCAGATCTTATACTAAGCTCAGGTTCAGGTTTTGGGTTTCAATACCCAAAACCGAAATTGATGATTCTAACACACCCATCTGAATAACTGGCCAACACTGGTTCTAACCCTTAGAGCCTTAGAGCCTTGAAGATGATTCCATTTGTGCGGTTATTAATATATATATGAATATACGTGTTTGCTTTGTTTTGTGACCACTCCTTAACCCTCTGAAACCATGGGGCCCTTGTTGCATTTTTTGGTATTGTTGAAAAGCCTTTGATGAGGCAATGTGTAGGGTGGTCATTTTGCAATTTTTGGACCATTAGAGCAAAATTTATTAAATTTAGAATGATTTTTCTCATTAGTAACTAATTACAAAATGGGTTTTTCAACGAATCAATTCCTCTTAATCATATTGGCCTTTTTGTTTGGCATTTCACATCCCCAAATCTTAACACCATGTCACATTCAAAACTTAATCACTTGGGGCCAATGATACTTGAGTTCACACCTGAATCAATATGATTGTTTTCAAAATTGACTGTTCTTTTCAAAAGCTGTGTTTCTTAGTGGCTTAAAAGAACTTTAAAAAAATGAATTGTATCCCTTGGAGCCTTGAAGATTGTCCCACTTGGGTCAATGGCACAAGGGTCTGTTAGTGCTTAACTGAAGTATTTCAGAGACCACAAGTTAAATGCATGAAACACAAATATCTAAACTCAAAATAATTGGAGAAAGTGACTTCATAGGATAGGATGTTGATAGCCAACAATTTGAAAGGATGTCATGCCACAACCCTTAATTTTGGGCATCCATTTCATTACTTTCTAAGTAAGTACCCATTTGACTAAAAAGCTCTCCTCATTTGTCAAAACATATGGTGATCCTATTATCCCTTATTTGACACTTTTGGGTCATATTATCTATTTTAATCAAATCCAATCTTCAATCAGGGTATATCAATCCTTCCATTGTTCCTCATACTTTGCCCCGTCATCTAAGCTTTCATGTAATTTATAAGCACAGGTCTTTTGCAAGACCTTCAATCTACTTTCACATTAAGTTCCCACCAGCCGCAACCATAACACAATTTCATGTTCAAGATGTGGCTAATCTTTTGAACACATAAGCTTGGTTTGAAATTATTGTTAGTTCTACCACAACTTTAACCCCGTACTAGCCAACTTATTCCTTCAACCTTCACATTTCCTTGCTTTCTCCCTTCGTTCAAACTGGGATTGGGTCTTAACTCGTAACCTAATGTTCTAAGGGCATTTCATTCACTCCTTTTCAAGGTCTGAAATATATTCTCAGCACCTTATGAAATAAGCATGTTGTTCCTATAGGATAGGTGGAATTTGCACCTTGACATTTGTTCTCATTATTTATGTACATGGTGTTTTTTTCCCCCATTTTATGTGTAAGGTAAAGCCCCAGGGCTAGGGCATTCCCAAAATAAGTGGTACCCCATGCCGAAGTTCAAGGGCTGGTTATTTTGGGAATGCCCCGGCCCCAGGGAGTTAGTTACCTGGCATGAAAACCGCTGCTGTAAGTTTTTAATTTATTTTTTATATTGTGATACCTGGTGGGTACCCTCTGGGTATCACAGTAAGAAAATTATACTTGATAATGGCTATCCTTCTGGCGCCCGCCGGGTATCCCATTAAAAAAAACCAAAGCAAAATGCCTGCCCCCAAAAAAATGGAAAGTGCCTCCTCTTGAAGCAGAGGGGTTATTATGTTTGGTAACATGCCCTCCCAATAAACTGGGAAATTCCTGGCAGGTTTTTAGTTGTAGCACAATGTCAGCATTAACTTGCAACACTTTTTTAAAAACTGTGCCAACTGTTGCAAACTACACCAAGAGTAAAAAGCTATGTATCAAATTTGATGAAAATCTTGAGTTTAAAACAAAAGAAATGCCTAAATTTCTTCTTTAAAGACAGAGGGATCTGTGACAGAAAATTCTCTTCTGATTCTTTTTTCATCACGTAGTGAAAAATCGCCACCAAAAAGCTCACTGTTTAATACATAGTTGTGTTTCATTACTATGCCTCATGGTGTAAGTGCAACTCGCATGTCGTCCCCATTGGATAGGCTGAATTTGCATCTTGACATTTGCTCTCATTATTCACATAGTGGTGTTTGGTACCAATACCCCAGAGTGTAGCAATGTTATATATGTGCACATGGTTGTTATTGCAGGCACTACTTCTTTTTCTCCCTGACTGCACTTTTGTCTGTCCAAGCTTTGTGTGTTGTGATGGCCCAGACACATCTTGGTACTGCCCATACAGCCCATACACACTATCAGTCCTGTCATGTATGTTTTGGGCTTGTGCCCATTACAAACCAAAATGTGCATGCATTACATGGGTCCAAAATGCGAAAAGACAAGGCACTACTTTTTCAGTGCCTGTAATAATAACTATGTGCACATATAATGTTAGGTTGAGTCCATGGCAGTACTGAGGGGAAGCTTTGTCATTTTCTAGTAAAGGATTGGGAAATATTGCAATATGAGGACTTCTTTCAAGCTGTAGTGATAAATAGTTTTCAGGTTTGTATTCCAACATAACCTTGTACAGAAGTGCCCTTATTGAAATCTCAATTCTTTGCCAGTGGCATGTCACCTCTTTGGAGCAAGGCATGGAGAAAGAATGCTTGCAGAACATGGGGAATCCTTTTAACTTGTTGAAATAACAAACCAGTATTTTCCCTTTCAAAGCTATCATAAATGGCTGCCAAAGTTGCCACGAGACTTCTATAAGAAGACTATTTGATTGCCTTTGCAGTAGCTGGTTCCACCATCTGGGCATATTTTACCTTAGCCTCTTTGCAGTCATCTCAAATTGTAAGTTGAATTTTGATGCATTCTTTCAGGCTTCATTTCTTGCATACTGGTACACAGACAATTACAAACTAGTCATGGAGCCAAAAGACTTGTGGGCACTCTGTTGTGGTGCTTGGTTTAAGTGTTACCTGGACCAATGGAACCATCTTCTTGATCCCTCATATCTTCCCAGAGCTCAACTATTTCCTAGTGGTTTTCAAATTCCACCATCAAAGTCTGCCATAGGTTTGAAGTATCATCAGACAAACTTCAAGGCCAGAGGTTCAGGGCAAGAAGAGATGATTGTGGTATTCAACAGATAGTGATCTTGTTCAGTACCTGTTTGGCAGAAACTGATGACTTGTGGCCCATCATGCTGCACTTCAGGTAAATCTTGCTCCAGCATAAGCTATTGTCTCTTCACTTAAATAATTCTCAGCACCTTTCTGCTCAACAGTACAAGGCCACAGAGCACCCAAAAAAAAGGCGTAATTATGGCACCTAGGCAATCTGAAAATGGAATGTCCCCCCTCATTTGGCTTGTTTGAACTGGAGTAATTCTGCAACAAACTAGATCCTGAGGCATGAACGCCAAATAATTGGGCAGGTTGTTGATGAATTTGTCAAGGTTATGACCATATCAGTGCTCATAATGTAGGCTCCCTAAACAACAATCCCAAGCTACCTCAATTATGTTCCACATCATGAAAAGTTCAGAAGGCTGATGACAAACACAGGCAAAACTCCTGTTTGGCATGGACACCAATTTACACTGTACAAGCTGAAAAAATGAGACCAGTAAATTGAACTACACTTCCTATCTAACCCTTCCTTTACAATAGTTGAAGGACCTGTGAATCAAGGACAACCCAATTTTCACTTGTCGCGTAACACAATATAATTTACACCATCAGTCTTTTGAATCCGAGATATTTTCTTCAAAATCTGTGCAAAAGCAGTTTTGTCCTGCACACCAAATGCATTTCCATCAACATGCAATCTACTTTGGGCCCTTGGAAATTACACATAGAGAACAAGGCAATAATCCCTTGCTTAACACCTGCCAGAGGTCTGTATGACATCTGACAAACATTAAGAGCAGTCTCTTTAGCAAATCTTCATATCTCTCTTCCTTTCTTTCAGAAGTATTGTATCGTATTGAGAGACAGACACCTTCTGAGGAACACCAATGAAACATATAACATAATGGGAACTTAGAGATAATAAGCATACCTCTTGGGTTTTGAGTCTGCTTTTAAACTTGGCAACAAGATCCTGGCTCTTGATAGGTCCTGACTGTCGAAGCAAAGCCTTTGCTTCTTCCTCTGAAACTCCTCCGCCTGTTGCTGCCACTTTGGCTGTTGTGCCTCCTTTGACAGGAACTGTTCCTGTTGCAATTTTAGTGGCTGCTGCAGCTTCCTTCTTTGCACCTGTTGATATTGGTGTTGTTTTTGCACCCTGACCCACCCAAAAAAAACCATTTATCCACTTGTACATCCTCAGCTTGACTAATCCCAATTTGACAACTGTGGTAATGTGGAAGTGGAAAGTTTGCAGGTGAAACCCACATGATGGTGAACCAATACATCAGTAAGCAGCATTGTAGTAGCAAGGAGAAGGTTACAAACATTACAGCTCAGTCAATAATTTCCAAGACATCACCACATTAGTGCTAGTCAAGTCAATCCAAGGGTAAAACTCTGACTTGCCTCTACGTCAAACATGAGATTTATACCATAGGGCCCCCAATCAAAACTCCAGTTGTGGAGATTTGATTTATGCAGAATAGACATCCCCATTATTTCAAAAGTTAGAACCTTAGACTGCATCATTCCCATTTTGAGTTTTCTGACATTCTGATTCTACACCACACAAATACTTTGCATCAAATTGGGAGTAAGTATCACACTATTCCCACCCTTCAATTCCCATATATTATTTGTACAAGTTTGTCAAGGATTACACAGACCAAAACAAACCAACCTTGTCAGATCCACTTTTGGCCTTTTTGCTGCTGTTGGTCTTGGTTTCATCCCCTGCAGTGCCAGCTTTGCGTTTTCCTTTCAATGGGGCAGCAGAGACTGGTGTGGAGGAGCGGCCAGTGGCGCCTGATGCCTTTGCAGGTGTGGTCTCTGCCAGTTCCTCTTTTGTTTGTAAATCCTTCGGTGTTGGAGCCAACACAGGAGAGAACCCAATTTCCTCGGTGTCCAAATCTACCTAGAACAAACCAGTGACAGAAAAATCACTGCATGATTCAACTCCATATTGACAGTTAGATTTCATTGCAAAATTTGAGATAAAAAGCAAATACAAGAAGATTAATAGGGCATGTCACTCACATCTTCATCATCTTCTTCATCATCTTCACCATCAGACTCATCCATGCCTGCTGATTTGCCAAGGAGTTTCTTCATATCACGTCCTGACTTGCTCAGGCCACCAGCTGCCTCCTCATTCTGCTGTCCTTCCTGATTATTTTCCTCATCTTCCTCTTCCTGCATCACCCATGTGCATACACTATGAGTTCAGGAATTAAAAAGTTCCATGCTTGGGACTCAAGGCTTCAATTCAGGTATGTCTCCCCCCAGAATACTTAAGGAAAGAATTTCCCCAGTCAAGTCTGAACACAATCAATCCATACACATAAAGGTAAACAGGTGAATGACATATTTGTTCAGATAGAAGATATCATTCACTGGCACAGTCACTGCAATCCCAAATGAACCACATATGGCTTTGTGCATAGAATATGGAATTCAAACCTTTGTCTCATGTTGCATCCAATACGATAAACCGCACATTTATGACTGTCAGTCTTCTGCTTATTTAGTTAATAGTACCATCAGAGCCCTATTGCAAAAAGGAGCACATACCTGCTTGATTTCTGGAGGTGCAGGCCCTTCTGGAACTTGCTCCTCACGCTCTTCAGGGTCATTACCCACTGCCTCATCATCATCAGTGAAAGTTTCTTCATGTTCCCAATCATCACCTGTTTTCAACCCACCAGATCTACATATAAGCCAAACCTTCATTTTTCTTTTCTACTTTGCACAAAAAGAGTGATATGTGGCATCCAAGCAATGAGAGAAGAATCTTCACCCCGCTCTGGCTCTTCATCATCGAAGTCATTCTCATCCCGAGCAGGCTCCTCACCATCTTCATCACCACCTTTTGAACCCTTGTTCATCCCTAGTCTATTCTTACGAGCCTCTTCATCATCCATGTCATCCTCACCTACATCAGAACCAACATCATTTTCATCATCATCCCCACCCTTCTTGTGATTGCCTCTGCCCCCACCACCAGCAGACCCTGGGAGCTTCTCCATATCTGCAAACACTGAAGGGCCAGTGTTAGCAGCCTTCATCATCCAACGCTGATAGCCATCAGCTGTCTTTCGCCGATTCTTCATCTGCTCCTCTGCTTCCTCCAATGTCAGTTGTTTGTACTGTGCCACTTTGTTAAAGTTGTACCTGGCACCAATTTCATACAATTGGCCCACAATCTCATTCTCTCAGATTACTCATGTATTGCAGACAAATTAACCATATCAGGAATCATAGTAACATATCAGTGAGCTGGACAGAACGCAATCTGAAGAGACATTCAAATACAACCAAACCATAAGCACTGTGATGGTCATTGCAAAAGAGACCCCAAATTGACGTAGAAGAGAGAATATGACAAGATAGTGACAAGCGGAGCATACCAAGCACCAGCAGGAAATGCAAGAAACTCTTGGCCAGACATCATAAGCAGGTAATAAGTAGCTTGTTGGCCACCTTCAAGATGTCCTTGAAACTGCTGCTGCCCAATATCATCCTCCAATATCCATGGCTTTCCCTTATATTTCTCCTGGTTCACAAAGTTAACCAAGAGCCAATTAATCTATGAGAAATGAGCAAATGAATACATAGAGATATGAGTTGGTGGATAGACTGTCCAATGCCTAAAACATGTTGACTCCTGATGAAGGACAAGCATTTCTTAGTGCAACAACCAAACCAGGACCCTTTCAATTTGTCGGCAGCTCCAGTTCAACTCCAAAGATGGTTCGATGTTCTGAAAGAAGGGCTTTTGTAACATCTAAGTTTTCAAGCTGTCAAGGGACCTCATGCCAACATGCGAGGGAAAATGCTAGGGTTTTTGCAGAGATCAGTACCCTAAGTGCATCAGTTACTTGGCGACCTTGCAAGCCCTCCCGCTGCAAAGTCCATTTGGTGGCACCTGTTTTCTTCTTCGAAAAGGCTGGCAAACCTTGTAAGAATCTGCCAACGAAATGCTGCTTGTTTACAGGTTGTGCACGAACGTTGTACTCCTGCATCAAAACCCTAATTTCAATTTCTCAGCTCTAGAATCTGAGCTCCAAATCCTAACCTTGTTAATCTTCACCCAAACCCTTATGCTGCGGACAAGTGGTGAAAGCAATAGAAAAGTAAAGCACACACAGACTCACCCACTAACGCTAGTACTTCACCTGCGAGCGAATTTCAACAGAACACAGAGAAAGACAGAGAGAGAGAATGAAGCTTCAAACCCTAAACGTTTTATATCCTCATTATTGCAGACCTTTGTGAGAGAGACAGACAACAGGAGCAAGAACTTGAGCTCCGAGCCTAGTTTTTAAGCTTGCTGGAAGCAAAACATGTGTTGCGCGAGAGACGGGAGAAGAAAGAACAAAATAAACAAACAAACAAAGCGAGGACAAGGGTATAGAAACCGAACTCGAATAAGACGAGTGACAGGGACTCCACAATCGGAGCATGGCGCAGCAGTCTCTGCCATCGTCTTGCCGCAGTTGGCGCACAGAGTAAGATGGCGGCAACCACTGCCGTAGAGGTCGAGCGTCGCCCCGCATCCTGAGCAAGCGTCCTTGAGAACCAGCTCCGCCGCCATCGCCATGTTGCTCCAACTTCCGCAAACAATCAAAATTCTCGTCAACGAGAGAGAGAGAAAGCTTTTGGCGGGGGGTTGGGGGTCGGTGCGCGATCGCATTTTATTTCTTAAATTGTTTTTCAAAACCTGGACGCGGGATTAACTGAGAAAAGACAAATTCACTACAATGGGCCAATCGGATTGTCAATCTAGAAGGCAGTTTGTTTGTTTTGATTGTTTGTCAAGTTGAGATCTCCCAAACCAAGGGCCTCGTGCCTTGCTCTTGGTACGGTTGGAAAGCCTTCCATGAGTAAGGGGTGCATCAAGTTGGCTTCATAATGTTTCTCTGATCTCCCTAAGGTGAAGAAGTCATTGAATATTCAACAAAAAAATTTCCCTGAAATTTTATTTGAATTTAAACTAAAAATTATGGTGGAATTTGGGTGTGCTCTTGGTATTGTTAGAAATGCTTCACGGAATGAGTAGGATTTAATGGGCGGGGGGTGATTTGGAAATTTTAAACTTAAATAGGGTAACTTGCCCTATGATCAAACACATCCTATGATCGAACACTCAAAATAATCACTATGGGGGGGGTTAGCAAATGAGGATTGTCCTATTTGTGTTCATATGTTGTCTTATCACTGAACACTTGGTGATAAAAAATTATGTTTGGCATTTTTTATAGTTTTAACTAGTGACATTCAATTTATGTTTGGTCATGGGAGTGTTAAAGAATTTTGATAGGGAGATTTTGTTCATTTATTTAGTGGGAGGTGTTTGGTGATGAAGGGTTAAAAAATAGTATAACACACATATATGTGTACATCTATATGGCCATTAACCACATTATTGGACAAAATTGTTTAGTGAAGGGGGTATTTTAAGGTAGAATTGTAATTCTTGTTGTTCTATGATTGAAGGTAATGTTTGGACATGTGCTCATATATATATCATAAAGTAATGCACATACATTTTTCAAATCTAAGAAACCCAAATGTACTTGGGGCTTTAGGTGTTTGGTGAAAGGAAAGATTTAGGGTGGATTTATAAATAATGAACTCCATTATGTGCATTTTAGTGTTTGGTGATGAATACAACTTTTAGGGTTGAAAGGGGCACAACACATTAAAGGACTCTAGCAACACATAAACTGCAAAGTTTTTGAACCTAAGGATCTAAGAAATTCCTAAGTCTTTTTCCGACCAAAACAACCCATCACAATCATAATGTTGGGTGCTAGTGTCTAAATGCAATTGTATTACATTCAACTTAACTTAACTCAATTGTAAATGGACATGTCTAGACTACCACAACATGTGGAAGATGAACTTCAAACATTCTTAAAGTCGTTATGTCCTAGTGCAATAGTGCTCAAATCACATATGCATGACGAAAGTAAAGATATTTTAAGCATATTAATCAAAGAGGAGAAGATTGAGTTGTTTAGCAAAGTGAAAGAAAAGATCATAGAGTTGCCCAACAATAGTAAGGAAGAAACCAAAGAGTTACAAAGCAAAGGGAAAGAAAACATAGTGCTACAAATTGTGAAAGAGGAGACACTAGACCTACCCAAGATAGAGAATGACCAAGATGAAAGTATAATCACATATATTGATAAGATTTATCAAAAACAATTCAACAAGTTCATTTACTTTCGTTGGATAGCCAAATCAATTGTCCTTGTAGTAGGAAAGAGTGCAAAAGTAATGGGTCAATGCAAATTTCCCAGAGCTCAAGCATGACATGCAATTATATATACTCCTACAACTTGCATAACAATAATAGATGAAAATTTAGACTAGATTGATTTTGTAGACATCTTTGATCTAATCAACATTAGTGTATTGACACATGAATATGGATTGCACAAATACCTTGAATTCACACACTTCTTATTTTCTTGGTCTAAATATAAGAAATATAAGGGAATATCATTAATGGAGCTTGACCACATTCCACCAAGCTTTTGGAGGTTGGGTCTAAGAAAATTAGGAGCATCATGATGCTCAATGTTCCTTGTAGGAGATGAAGTGGGGTGCTAAATTGACAAGAAGCGGACAAGGAAAATGTCCCTCTTCAAACTATATCAAACATAATACAAAGGTCAACAAGAATAAATAGGGTGCCTATTACAAATTTAAGAAGCAAGTGGTCATGTGAATCATTAGAAGTAGCCATGGATGCAATTGAAATAGGCATAACTTCTCTATGAAGGGCCAACAAGTTCTAGGGCATATTTGTAATTTCATTGTTTGACCACATATATGGGAAGACTAGAAGCAAGAAAATTGGACCACTAGGTGCATTGGATAGAAGAAGAAGATGAAGTTATTGTTGCATGGGTTTTGAGTGTGCAAATGTGGGCTTTTCATAACATTACATCAATTCAAATGGAAGGTGGCAAAAGTGACTCAAAACCAACCCACCCCATTTCAAAATGGGTTGTTTAGGGACTCATGATGGTATTGGTTTAAATGCAAGAATCCAAAGTTGAGCATTCGTCTTGCAAAAGGACTAGACATCAATAGAACCCAAGGTTTGATCACCAACTCTTGCAACTTGTTCTACCAAAACCTGACATCCTTGTACACCCAACATCAATATAGGCCAGATCACATATGGAATTATGATGAAACTGGGATTCAAGCAAGGAAGTAATCAGGAGCTAGAGTTATAGCAAAAAAGGGATCTCATCAAGTGTATAACATTATCCTTGAATCTAAAAAATGGTTGACCATCAATTGTGCAATGAATACAACATGAGGATCCATATGGTTAGGTTACATATTCCAAGGTGAAAAAATCAGAGTTGATTACATTATGCATTGCAAATCTACAACGTGTATGGCAGTTTAGACCAAAGCATGGATGACAAGTTTTTTTATTCAAAGCATTTCTGTCATTTTTCAAAAGGTTCGTCCCAGGTGGCATCTTTCCAAGCAACCGTCATCTATTAATTCTAGATGGACATGGTTCACATGTTAACTTAGGGGCAATAGAACATGCACAATAATTTGGTCTAGATATGATTATCTTACTTTCACATAGCTCCCATGCCGTGCAACCTTTAGATGTGAGTTATTTTAAGCCCTTCAAAACATCTTTTAAAAAAGAAAAAAATAATAGCATGGTTAGAAACAATTATAATGAGCCAGACAAAGCTACATTTGTAACATGGGTAGATAAGGCATTAGATGTAGTTTTGTCCAAAAGAAACATCAAGAGTGGGTTTCAGGTTACAGGAATTTGGCCTTTTAATCCAAAGGCTATGGATGGAAGGACTAAGCCCAATGAATTGTATGTTGTTGATCGTAACAACAGCACATCAGATGAAGACAATGAAGAAAACTATGATGAAACAATTAATGATACTAAAGGCTAAGGTGAAAATGGAATAAGTACAAAGCTAATCAACATGGCCACCACTACAAATGACATTGCTACAACTAGAATTGATGTTGATGGTAAGAACAACTACCAAAGTATTATGTGGAAGGGCCTACAAGTCTTGGTATCATAGAAGATACAAGAATAAAAGGTACATTAGATTACATAATTAATCTATGTGAACTTACAAATGTATTTGAAAGGGAATTGCTTCATTTTAGAAAAGCTTTAAATCCAATTTGCCTTCAAAATTTGTTGTCTTTCTCACATCTGTCTACAAGAAAACGCACAACAAAAAGTAGTTAATTGATTATAGTTAATCCCATGTTATTTTTGATGAATATTCAAGTAGATTATGTGACAAAAAGTTATGGACAAAGAAGTAGCATAAATAATAGGAAAATAAAGGAGAAAAGAAACAAAGGAAACAAAGAAAAGGCGTGCAACAGATTCCCAAAGTGTTGCAGATAGGACAACTCAAAGGTTAGTTGAAAAATGACATGGAGTAGATTTCAATTAAGCTTAGTCAACACTTGCAATTAAGGAAACATGTGATAAATTTCACTAAAACTTCCAAGTTGGTTTCAGAGCCCATCCTTTAGGGTATAATGGCATCAACCTGGCCATTTCAACAACTACACAATCATAAGTTAAAACAAGGGCAAAAGCAAGGATGCTTGCAAAAGGCCATGTTCTAGCAAGGCTACCCCAACCTTCCATTGATTAGTAAGCTACAAGTTGTAGCAGGATGTGGGGGAGAGCCAAGAAGAAAAGATAAATAGTGAATGGGTGGAGTTCAAGAGAGCTGAGACTAAATGAAGAGAACAAAGCTTTAGTTCGAGCTTGGATAGCTACAATAGATACAAGAAACAAAAAGAAAGAGCTTGGACATAAGGAAGAAAAAAAAAGACAGCCTTGGCCTAGGGAGAACAAAAAGTGATGGCCAAGGAAAGATAGAAAGAGCGGCCAAGGAAAAAAAGAACTTCAACAAAAGGCAGAGAGAAAGGAAGCGATGGCTAGGGGGAGAGAAAGAGAAAGAAAGAAAGCTTTGGAAAAGGGGAGAGAGAAAGCACACCCCCAAATGCGTTATAATAGAGGAAAAAAAGAGCTTCAAAGCCAGGGATAGAGATAAAAATCTTTTTGGTCAATTTATATTGATCATTTAAGGTTTTCTTTGCAAAAAATTAAAGAAAAAATTATTTACAATACGTGTTCTGCTTACTGTCCAAAAATCTGGATACCATTTTTGAAGATCCAAAAAGTATCATTACTAAAACAAACCCTACATTTTTACACAATACATATTGTGTAAAAATTAAACTTATAACATATCTTTTTATGAGGTATTTGTTCACCATGTAAGTTGTTTGGCTACACAAAATCAACACCGCCTCTTCTTCCAAAACATGTATTTCAACATTTTTTAACAAAGTAAAAAATAGACTAGCCACAACTTGTGGTAATCCTTGGTTACCACCAAATTTTAATTATGCCACCAAATTCATGGCTTACAGTAATACCATTTCTAAGGTTGATATTCAATCATGATATTGCCAAAATATAAAATATCCATGAAAAAACCGTAATGTAATAAAAAAGGGAAAGGGGATGTAATCAACTATCCTCCAAACCCAATTTTCTTTTGCATGTAACAACATTTTTACAATATTTATAAACAAAGTTGGCCTCACTTAGTCCCATCCCACCAGAGCCACAAACATGAAGTTAGTAGATAATGAGGAATACCATGTGTTTACAACCATTTTGACTTGTTATCAATGTATTACAAACCTACAAAAAATGTGTTTCAATAGCCAATCATAGAAAAACCACCGCACAATACAATGATCCATTCACCTATTCCATTTTCAGTCCTTGAAGTTTATACAAAGATTATATATCTAGCCTTTTACAATGTTACCTATTCTTTGATGGACATCTTGGCCAACATTAGTGTGTGAATCCTAGTAGGAGCTCAACGATCTTTAGACCTTTGGATACCACAACCTTTTGTTGCAAAAACTAGAGTTTGCAAGACCAAGAGTGCACATTGTCCCCTTGCTTTACAACGACCTTATTTCAAGTTGCATAGACCAATGCTTTCAATCAAATCTCTCCACCAAATGTAAAAGTTTACAAAGGCTTGAATAAATTGCTTTCCTATGACTACTTGAACATAGGTTCCAGTAAATGTAATTGCTTTGGGGTTTTTTGGTAGAACCAAATGAAAATTGATGGCTAGCTATAATAAATAGTTGTCAAAATTAACTAATTCCACCTTGCACATCCTTGTTGGTCACTCCTTTTCCAACATAAAGATTTATGTAATAAGCCAACCTTGCTAATTGGTATTTAAGATTGCCTTAGGCAGTACATAAATAATATTCTTAATAATTCTAGTATGTAAGGTTACAAAAATTATTGGAGAAAATCCATCCTTATGTAAAAATCCCATATGGAAATGTATCCAAACTAGGGACTTTAGTTTGCTTGATTTTGTAACCTTGGCTATTTTTAAAAATATATAGGCCATGTTTGGCTTGTAATTATAAAGACCAAATCAAATGTAATATGGTGTTGGTTGCTTTCTTTAAAAAACCTTTTGTTTGGTGACCAATATTCCTACTAAACATCCATACTAACATTATACATAAACACTTGCGATATGTTACCCAAAGTTTTCCAAAGTATGGTTTACCCTTGAATGTCTATTATGGATATATGCAAGAAGTTCAATAGGTTTGTGTATTTAAAATAAAATAAAATTCAATCCCTCTAAGTGCATCCAATTTTTTTTAAAAATTGTGTCCTTAAAGCCTTAAGGGGTGACCAGAAAACATCCTTAGTGATTCTTGATATGCACCCCTCCTCTTGTGCCCAGAAGCCTTTGTGGGTTTCATAATTTTACTAGTCTTTTGTTAAAAAATTAAGGATTGTTTTATGCTCGAACTACATAAAAAGGAAATAAGTGCCACTTTACTTCCATTTTTCCAAGGTCTAACCCAAAAAAATTTAAACCAAAAATATTGATAATTACAAATTGGATGCCTTTTTGCGAGTAATGGTGTCTTCATAATTTTCACTCGATTCATCAAACTAGTCTGTCACACTGTTCCATCAAACCTTGTTATGGTAACTAAATTTTTATAAGGGAAATATGTGTACACAAATTGATACAAGTATGTATAAATGCAATTATGTGGCACATGTATAAATATATGTACACATTTGTATGTGCGTATACATGCACATATTTATGTGTAAGTTATTGTAGAGAAAGAGAGCAATGGCCAAGGAAAGAATGAAAGCTTTAGTAGATGGGAGAAAAAGAGAGATTTGACAGAAGGGGGAGAGAGAGAGAATAATGGCTAATGAGAAAGTGAGAGCTTCAACATGAAGGAGAGAGAGAGATTCAGTAGAAGGGAGAGAGAGAGCACACCCCAAGGATGCATTGTAACAAAAATGAGAGAGAGAGAACGATGGCTAGACAGAGAGGGAGATTTAGCAAAAGGGAGAAAGAGAAACGCACCCTTGGGATGCATTGCAATAAAGAGGAGAGAAAGAGAGCGATGACCAAAAAGAGAGGGGGAGATTCTGCAAAAGGGAGAACGTGCGCACCCTTGGGATGCATTGTAATAGAAAGGAGACAAAGAGTTTCAATGCTAGGGAAAAATTGAAAGCAATGGCTAAGGGAAAAAAAAAGGCTTTTGTTGAGGGGAGACAACACACGTAAGTTCGAAAGATGTTGCAACAAAGAGGAGAGAAAGAGAGTGATGGCTAGGGGGAGAAAGAGAGAAATATTTAGCAAAGGGGAAAGAAAGAAATATTCGATAGAGGGGACAGAATGTGCACACCCTTGGGATGTGTTGCAATAGAAAGAGAAAGAGCTTCAACTCTAGGAAGAGAAAGAAAACTTCAACGCCAAGGAGAAAGAGATAATAAAAAAACTTTAAAGCTTTTAATCGTCCCTTGTTTCATAGCTTGCACACACATGAACAATAGGTTAGTGAGGTCCCATGAGTAGAAAGAAATGTAGAAAGAAATTGCAAGCTTGGCAATGATTCCGTGATAGGTTGAAAAAGATCTTTGGTCCAACATAGAAACCACAAAGCACACAAAGGGAGGGAGTGCCTCAACGACACCAGCGTCTCCAATGACATTGAGCAACTACAATTTTAGCAAAATCTTGTTGCAATGCATAGGAGAGAAACTAAACCCTAAGTTCGTGGTGCCCATTCTAGTTTAGAAAATTAGGGTTAATGGAACAACATTTTTGCTATGACTATTGATTAGTCTCATGTTTGAAAATTTTAATTTTGGCCCTTCATGATTGATGAACTGTTTTGTATGAATCCATCTAGTGTTGGCATCCATCTAGTTTGAAAACGAGCATCATGTTGTCCACTTGTCAATAGATTGAAGATTGATCATGGAATGTGATGTGTTTGCTGATTAGTCACCCACATGTTTGCTTTGTACCTTTTCCAATTTTTAAAGGACCCATATTTTGAATGGGCATATCCACGTCATTTCTCAACCATTTGATGCAATCTAAATGGCTATGGATTCACCCAAAGCAAATTTACAAAAAGTCTTGGAATAGTAGGATGAGCCAAACACTTGATTGGCTGCTACTTTGCTTTGGGTGCATAAGTGTTCAATGACCAGCCGGGCTACCCTAGTGAGAGATGTTGAATTTTGAGAAATTTTTGTTGTTGGAAATTCAATTAAATTTGAGAGGAAAAATTAGCTGGGTAACCAGTTCACACTTGGACTAGTGACACATGCTACACTACTCAACAATATATGAGCTCTTTAACCATATGGACACTTCATGCTCTTCAGGGAAAACCAGGCTAGCTATTGGTATATAAGCACCTACACCTTAAACTAAAAGTTAGCATAGCCTCTAGGGGAATTGAACCCATGATCACTTACTTGCATGGTGGGCCATGAATCCTGACCAGTGTTTAAATTATTTTTTTTGAGAAGTCACAAAATTGGGGATTTAAAAAAAACTAGCAAATTTTTTTGAGTTTACTCTAGGACAACACATTTATCCAAGTTTTTTGTCAAAAAAAAGAAAAAAATTGTCAGAACAAATCTCTGTCCCTGAAAGCAGTAACTAGGTACCATCTAACTGAACAGAGTGTTAATTGTTTCCCCAACCCCCACCCCTAATCATGAAATATTGGACAATATAAGGTGAGGAACCATTTAAATGCCACCACCTGGGCCAACCATTATGGCTGGCCGATAAGAAGAAGTCATCTTTTTATCGGGCCTTGTGGTTTAGACCATTCCAAATTTTCATCCTTCCCATAATCCATTGTGTGCAGGTCCAAACTCCAAGCCAGTGTTGTGCAGATACCCAGATCCAAGTGTCAAAATCGACGGTTCTGGATTTGAGTATCAAGAATCTGACTGGATCTAGATATTAGAAACTCAATCTAACCAAATCTAAATATTAGGACCTCAATCAAGACCTTTACCTATGAACCATTCCTCCGACTGTGCTCCATCCACTGTGTAGTGTACAGGCCATTTTACTGCAACTGGTGTACCTGCTCTTATCCATCTCTATTAACCATTGCCATTTCTATACAAGAGTCAATAGGCAACAGGGTATGTGCTAACAGAACAAGAGGTGATTTTGGGAAAGGAAAATCCGTCCATTGCAAATCAATCAGAATTCAAATTAGCGGTCAGAATAGTTAAAATCTGATTACTAAAGTGGCTGCAAAAGCAGCCACAATAGTAAAAATCTAATGAGGTGACCAAAATTATTACAATATTATGAGACCCTGGAGTCGTAGTCCTAAGAGCTTGGCAATGGGCTTGTGAAGGACTACATAAGAAACAGACAGCTACACCTTGTAGTTTGTCTTTATGACATGACATATGACATATGACCAGAATGTCCATCTATATTGCAACAACTTGGTCAAGCCATCCACCACATTGTAGGACAAAAGTTACCTGCAGACCTCATACCTATCACAGAGCACCTAAAGTGAAGCACTCCAGTCAATGCTTCAAAGCCTTGACAGCCTTCTTGGCAGCATCATCAAGGTCTTCTGCTGTGATGATGGTCATTCCACTTTCCTGCAAAACAATTTCCCAAGCCAATTTAACTGTGCTCACAACACCTCTTATCAAATCTGGATCATAAATTTCCCTTAATTAATCAGCAAAAATTGAACCTTAAAAACCCAAACATTCACAACACGATAAAGGGTCATTCCAAACACATATAAACTTCTCAGGATACCTTCCATCTGTCCCTGAGACAGCTGTAACATGCAGAGGATAACCTTGGAACACATTAGGCATTGCTCTATTGTCTGCTACTTAAAATCAATAAGATCATAGCTTCCAGTGTCACTTCAGAACAGGCCCTTCCCCCACACACCCCTTACACACCCCAGCTAAACAAAAACACTAAAAGCACAAGTTTGATCATAACCTTAGGATTGTCAGTCACAAAGTATCAGTCTGTAATTGTCATCATGAATGGCAGTGATGACCTGCCATTAATACCCACTGACTTAGAAGCTCTTGGCAGTGGGCATAGACAGATAGCCCAGAAGCTGCTTAAAACTGAAGGCAGGCAATTATGTAAAATCTGTGTCCTCAGTTTCTGTCACATTTCTGGAAGCAATGAAAAGACATGATGTTGACTGGCACTCAAAAGGCACAATTAACAGATTGCAGAGAAAACTCCACAATAACACATAGAACGTAATATGAGTATGAGTGGGGTCATTAACCTTATGAGAGTCACTCACAAAGTGTCAGACTATTGCCTTCATCATTGAAAGCAGCCACAAGCTGCCATGAATCCACTGACTTCATCAACTCCCAACAGTGGGTGTAGAGAAGTATATGACAATCCACCCAAATTTTTTGGTAAGCCATTACATCTAGGTCCTGAATTACTGTCACATTTCTGAAAGCAACAGGAAGACTCAGTTGTTAAGTTGGCTAGCACTCAACAGACATAGCTAATAGTGAAAGACAATATGTCCCAGTTAGGCTGCCACAAGCTTGTGAGTGTAAATTTCACTCCATTTTAGCTTCTCCCTCTGTACAAAACAAGCATCTAAGGAGAGAGAGGCCTGCATAGAGGGCTGTGACTGAGGCCTCCTACACCCCAACACATCCTTTGAGCACACCACTGGCGATTACTTGGATGCAGTACTCTGCTTTGGTCCACCTGGGGACAAATTGAGGACTTGATCAAGCTGTACTGGTTTGGTCTGGCACACTTAACATGCAATGTGCACAAAGCTTTAATGAACAGAAAAAATCAGAAACATATTACAAATGGACAAGTACCTTGAGGATAGTTTTGCCAAGCTCAACATTTGTGCCCTCCAGGCGCACAATTAATGGAACTTCCAGCTTCACCTGCACATATATAGGCTGCGATAGTCAAAGAACAATCTAGGAGTACCAGTTAAAATGTTGAACAAATTTCTTCAATATTACAGGTTCCATCAAGTGAATTCAATGAGCATACACTCAGTGCAGATCTAACAAAGCACATTAGGAATGAGAGTGGAACAAAATATACCTGCTTGGCAGCATTGACAATCCCACTTGCAATAACATCACATTTCATGATGCCACCAAATATATTTACCAAAATTGCTTTAACTTTCGGGTCACCAGTCAATATCTTGAATGCCTCCACCACCTGCACATCTTTAATATTCTCCTTTCAATTTGTGGAACAAGGACTCAATTCCATTCATCCTTCACAAAAACTGAACACAAGTGATTTTTTGCACAATGATAATATTAGTGCCATAGTGCACATTTGGAAGTGAACACTATGCTATCACTAGTTCATTTCCAGTCACAAAAGTCACATTGATTTTCTATGCTGGCCATTTGCCTTGAAAGGATGCATTTGAAGAATGCTGTGACTCATCCTTAAGTCAAATGAAGGCATTACTTACTGCCCATATGAGAAACATCAAGGACAAGTCCTTTCCATGCCAAAATCCTTGCCTCACAGTGAAGAGCGTGCATCTTTGAACAATCTGAACAATTGTGATGATGGAACTCTGCAACAGAGAATCTTTCTAATTCCAATGGGGATCAAGCAGTAAAGTAAGCATTTCACAAAAGTGGAAGTATGCCTGGGTCTCAGATGCGTTGCCACCAACATCCAGGAAATTCGCTGGTGTGCCACCACTGAGTTTGATGATATCCATGGTGGCCATTGCAAGGCCAGCTCCATTCACCATACATCCAATTTCACCATCCAGTCCAATGTAGTTCAAGTCTACTTCTGCAGCTGCAACCTGTCCCAACCAAATGCATGATGATTTTGTTTTACCTGGGTCTACATCTGCTTGTTTGAGGGCCAACAGACACAACAAAAGAGACATGGGCAGAATGCAGGAGGACAAACATTTACCCTCTTCTTGAAGTCAGTGATGTTACAACATGGGGCTAAGAGAAGATGATACTGGTGTCAGCCTACTGAACATAGCATAGTCCCTACTGTGGTTCACCTGTTCTTAGACTCTACTCTTTATGCTGATCACATCACTCTCTGTAACCTCTCATGCATACCTCCCGAGGATCTTCTTGAGTTGTGTCACGCATTGCAAATATTTCCTTTTGACGAAATGCAGCATTGTCATCAAAGTTGAGTTTTGCATCTGCTGCAACAATGCGACCATCGGATGTCTCTGCCAGAGGATTAATCTGCATGCAGGTAAACAATGTCCAAACTTTTCAAATGATGACAGTAAGCTCCCAAGAGCATGATACCATCAGCTTGGTGCTTGTTAACTATGTTCAGCACAGGGCACATGCAGGCTACAAATTTCTATGATGCAACATTACCCAACAGAGAATCTTGCCTCTTTAAAGCAGTGCAGCATTCTTATCATTGTGGATAATTAGGCTGGTAAACCTACTTCAACAAGAGTACAATCAGACTCTGTAAAAAGCTTGTACAGTTTCTTGACTTGATCTATTCCCCCCTTAATATCTGCTTTCTTTGGAGCCAGCCCCTTGACCACCTTCTCAGCCTCTGCATCAGTGATGCCATCTCTAATGTTGACTGGTACCTGCACCCTTTGCTTAGAGCATGTCAGATAACTTTTGTGGTGCCACTGCAACTAGAGGGCTCCGCAGATTGAAGGGAGAAAAAACTGCATTCACAGTTGCAGAGGGATATCGTACTGCTGAACTGACAAAAGGTGGTACATAACCTTAATGATCATGTCAGGATACTTCTCTGCGAGATCCTCAATGCTGGTGCCTCCTTTGGCACATGCAATGATCACCTGTCAAGCAAGCAAATGTTGATCATTCTGCACTGTATTCCTGCCCATGTATCTGCTTCACTTGGTATCTCAACGAGGTGGTGTGGATGAAACAAAAGCAATCTCCACCACTATCTCTGTTAACATAAACACAGGATGTGAAGAGTTTACAGGGCCAGCACTGGCTCGATCCAATGCAATAGCGAAGTACATCTCATTGATCAAGGCCAATTTCTCACACAAAAACACCTGCAGCCAACCAATGCAAAGATAGTGATCTCACCCCATTGACCTACAGTATATTAAGGAGTTGACTCAAATAAAAGCATCTCTCCTGTCTGGCACAGCCTAAGTGACCTCAATTTTTAAAAACTGCCAGCTTGACCTAACAGGCATTCACAGAAAACACTTCCTCAGTTCTGTGCATAGAAGAGTGCCTATGTTGGGAAGTGCAAGCTTGCTTATATAATTCACATCAATGAAAACTTATGGCATCTGATTGCAACACATGGATCAAAGTCACCAGAACAGACTCATACCTTGTTCACTGGTTTTCCCTCTGGTCCAGTCTGTTTGGTTACCAAAATCTGGCCCAACATTTTGCCTGTGGTTACAAGCCCATGCAGGTCAAGTCAATACAGAGGAGAGCATTGATGAGAAGGTCGTTAGATATGCATACCCAGAGTCAATTCTCCCAAATGCCTGGGGTTCTACTTCAAACAAAAATAACTATCACATTGGTGAATATTAATTGTTTCCCAGCTCACCAAAATTAAACAGTAATCAGCAGGGTTTATTTTTTTAATTTTCAATTTTGACACTGGCAACCATCTATGAGAGGAAAGAGCCAAAATTTGGCTACAGGTCAGAGAGGACACTAGACATTTCCTAGAATCCTGCTATGTTTTGGTGACCTCCAAGAACCCAGTGTCTAAATATGCCGACTTCTATGTTTTTCTTGTCAGAATGTGGCAAACTAAAAGGCATCTATAAGGAATCTTGTGACAGTTAAAGAAAAAAAACATTGCATAAATGCAAAATTTCACACACAAAAAATTGGTTGGTAATCAATACTATGCTAATGACCCAACGCTTCTCTTCCCCAACAATGACAAAGGTGCAATGATACAGAAAAACTGAACCCCTCCATGGACTCTTGAGTCCAAAACCAAAAAGAAAACTGAAATGCTATGCAGTAAATGATGACCTACATCCACTAGGATAGTAATTACACTTATGCGCACATGATGCAAGGTTGTAGAGTTGGAGAAAATCCACAAACCTGCTATGTCCTCCACTTCATCTCGCTTGACAATATGCACTCCACCCTTTAGACCATTCTTGAAAGTGCCCAAACCTCTCCCACCTGCCAATATTTGGCTCTTCACCACCAGCTGCACTGCCAGCCCCCATTACTTTGCCTTGCTGCTTCTCATCTTAGTCCTTTTTATTGTACAAACAAACCAAGTTCAAGAAAATTGGCCAAACCAATCAAGACAGTCCCCTTGAACATGGCCAGCATCGCAAGACAACCAGGTTTGCACAAGGAACTGTAAATCACCTCTTCATTATCAGGGAAGACATCGTGCAGAACCTTGGGTACTTCTTCTGCAGAAGATACCACTACACCCTTGGGCACATTCACACCAAACTTGCTCATCAATTTGGCACCCTGGACCACTCACACACATCCGATCCACTGGACATGAAAAATTTGGATGAAGTGCATAAAAGCCAACATCAAGATCAACTCTTTTCTTTTATGTGGCCTTACCTTAGGCCAAATCGTTCAGCAATCATCTGAATGGGCGTTTAGGCTAAACATTCGGACTCCAACAAAAGGACTGCAAAATACTGCATAGGTCAAAGATCTCAAAGAACAGAAGCCCCACTAAACCTGATGAAATCTCAATTGATGAAACCATGATGAATTTGATCTACTGGTCATCAAGAATTTGATAAAGTTCATAGAAACCAATATCAAGATCACCTCTCTTCTCTTTATGTGGCCTTTACCTTAGGCCAAATCTTTTGGCAGCCATCTGAATGGCATGTGGCCTACACATTCAGACTCCAACAAAGGGATTAAACTTACTGCATAGGTCAAAGATCTCAACTAACAAAAGCCCTACTAAGCCTAACGAAATCTCATTTGGTGAAACCCTAACATAAGACAGAATGAGACTGGACACGAAACCCGGGTCTTGGCCACTGTCCTAAAAATGATCTACAATCCCAGCAACAAGGAAAAAGAGAGGAGGAGAAAGACCTGGTACTCGTGGACATTCAGGTGACGCACTTGATGATTCCCTGGGGTCCATCGGTTCACGGACTCTGTAGCCTCCGAGAGTTGTGCAGGGAAGTAGGATGCGACAGAAGCTCTTGCGGCCGCGGCTGCGCGCACAGCGATCCGAGATGCGGCCCTTGTCGCCATCGCCTGTAGTCTGCTGTGACAGTGCGTCGTGCGCTTCCTTGACGACCAATCAGCGATGGAATCGCAGCAGCGCTTTTCGATTTCGGTAAGAACCTCAAGCGTTCTTTCTTCGACTTCGATGACAACAGAAGCAAACCCTAAAATGGTCAAACTCAAAACCAAAATGAAAAGAGGGAAAATGGGGAAAAGGAAGGACGACAATTGCATTAGGGTTATGAATTGAGAACTAAGAAATGGATGAAAACAATCGATTGCAGATTGATGATATCTTTCGAACGACGAATCTGTTGAAACCCCAATCACTCCAAAGAGAGAGGGAGAGAAAAAAAACCTAAAAACATTGGGGGCTAATCATAGTTGAATAGCAGGTTCGAAAAGAATTATACTATTTTTAGACGTGGTGAAAATTTCAAAAAAATATTTTTCTCAAGAAAAATTGTTTTGTGAAGGAAAATGAAGCATCTTTTGGAATATTTGAGAGTATTTTATTGGCGAAATAGAACCTTTAAAAATAAATAATTATATGGTAGAAACCTGACGAACTTGCTATTCACCTATGCTAATCAAAATTGCTTGGGCAACTAGCTACTTACTTTACCTGTGATTGATGTTTGGTGTTAAAATAAATTTCAAAAGGTTTGGCCAAATAAAAAGATTGAATGCTATTTGAAACCCTGAAATTGTCAAATGCAAAACCAAAATGGAAGAGGAAAGTGGAAAAAGAAAGGACAATTGCATTAGGGTTATGAATTAATGCAATCCTCTCAAAAGAAAGGACAATTCAATTAAATCTCTTGAAACCTTAATCAATCGAAAAAGAGAAAACCTAGAAACTTTGGAAATTAATCAAAATTGCTTAAGCTACTACCCATGCTTTTGAATCATGTTCAATTTTTAAAACTTTTCAAAAGGTTTGGTGAATTTTTTATTTATAAAATTTGAAATGCTATCTATTAAAATATTTGAAAATCAAAATTTCAACTTGGGAATGATTAATGACATTCCTAACCATGTCAGTAATGTCATTTTTTTAATGGTTTCCCCTATTTTGAACATCATATATTTGAAGGTGGTAGCCTAAGTTTAGGTCTACACAAAGAAGCCTTCACTATCACATAATTCAAGGCATTTTATTTGAATGATGAAAGTTTTGCATGCAAATGGGAAAAAGTCATTTCCATTGATGAAACTATCTTTTGTGCAAGGAGGTGTTTTCACATTTTTTAAAAAAAGACCTTGGAATATTTTACCATATTGAAAAACAACAGTCTTTATGTGCATGTTTCCTTTTCTTTTTCTTGTATTGAATTTTAGTATGAAAATTTTCTTTCTAATCATACTCTTTGTAAAAGACTTGCTCTTGCAATGCTTTCATATTGATAATCAAAGTTATTTAAGTGTTTTCCAATATTTAAAAAACTTGATTAATAGGTTCAATAAAATGAAGGTTTGACTTTTTTGGTGGTATCACCTCAAGGATGTGTTTGCCCCAATTTTTTGCACATGCAAAAAACTTTCATAAGAACACCCACACACACACATTGAACATATACACAAGTTAACACATAGAAAACATAGTGACTTGCAAAAGAAAATCACATGATGGTATTACATGTGATTCAATAGAATGAGATTACATCATAATTATCAGAGTTGCCTTCTTTGTCCTATGTTTCTTTTTCTAAGTACTTGTCTCTCTAACACACTTCTTATCATCATCTTCTCTCACTCTTTCCTAACCTTTTTCCTAATTAAATCTCTAGTGATACCTCTTGAACACTATATTATCTTTATTTCCTCTAAAAGTTAATTAATTTGACAACACTTTCAATTCTACAAGTCCTACTTCTTATTACTACACTAATTACCTTTTCATCCTTAAAACTTCTACTAAAAAATAACTACAAGTTAATAATTCATAATGTTGTCATCCAAATTCTAAGTTTTAAACTATGGACTCGTATCATAATTTGAAGTTATTTTCATCATGCTTACTCGATTGTTTATGTTGAATGACTATTGGAACAACCTGGAAATTTTATACTAAGGCATGATTTAAAACTTTGGGAATAAATTGCAACTCCATAACCATTCATACATTGTAACCATATAATTTTTCCCAACCAATTTTGCCATTGAAGACAACTTGAAAGCTTGTTAATTAATTAGTAGGTATAAACTTTTATAAACTTAATAATAGGCTAGTTGGGGCAAATATGTATGCCCTCCCTTGCCTTGTCAAAGGAGGGCTTACATGGTAGAAATTGCCCCATGTGACCCATTACCCAAGGTTGAAATGTACAAAGGTTGTATCATAGGTTGGAATACAATTTACCCAAGTGCCCTAGTGGATACCTCAAGGCCAAGACATGTTGTAACCGAACATTGTTTGCATGATCTGACCATGGCCTTTACGCACTCAGTTCGATTGCTCCAAAAATACCTCTGGCAGATCTCTGCCAAGGTCCTCTATTCTCCGAAATGTCCTAAGTCCTCGTGCATTTGAGTTATCAACTTCAGCCTATCATCCGGTTTTGGCACATACAGTCCCCTGAAATAGAGCTTCCCATCCTTCCAGCAGTATTGCTTCGCCCTCCTTCTTATCCTCTTGTTCTCCTGAGGATCAATTTCCTTGGGAATGAACCCTTCCTTCAGCCATTCAATGCAAAGTGCATCCTCCCAGATGTCCGCTTTGCTTGAGTCATCATCAGAAGCTTCATTGCTCCCAGTATGCGCACCTTCTGCTTCGTACTCAGCATCATCTAACAATCCCTGGGCAGCCAGTATTATGTCGAGCTGTTGCTTCTTATCATAATACTTTGTTCCTCCTTTCCTCAGCACCTGTTTGCCCCTGTAAGATTTCGAACTCCGTATTTCCTTCTCGACAACCTCCTCTCCATCATCAGGTGAGTCATCTTCCTCATCCTGACTCGTCTCTATCAACACCTCCATCATATACAGCTGGTGTTCCTCCAATCGAAGCCAATGGTTAATGCCAAAGCAACATTGATAGTGCTGTTTCAGTGGTCTCGATCGTCTCCTCACACCAAGCCACTCAGATTCCCAACCACACTGGACAGAAAACAGCCCCCTTGTGGCCTTAATCACACCTCCCGGTTTGTTTGCGAAGTCGTGGATCTCAAGATTAAAATCATCATCGTCTGTAGCAATTCCCATCAGATTTCTGCTCAGTGCATCTGCATTGGTGTGCTTCATACCTGGTCGATGTATGATCTTGAAACTGAAATCCTGGAGCATGTCGATCCGACATCCCCTTCTTCCATATGCATCAGACACCATTGCCAACCATTCCAATGGCTTATGATCTGTTCTCAGAATAAAGTGGGTGCGATGCAGATACTGCCTGAAGTGCATGACGCCCCAAATCAATGCATAACATTCCCCTTCCATGGGGTGGAACT
>Ga0116231_10001335_pt1 | contig 50032 bp, 32 predicted proteins | sample S1TSphgellanicum_2_FD_89695 | JGI IMG/M metagenome (GOLD analysis project Ga0116231, IMG submission 89695) | Host-associated microbial communities from peat moss isolated from Minnesota, USA - S1T2_Fd - Sphagnum magellanicum MG | ecosystem: Host-associated > Plants > Peat moss > Unclassified...
CCTCAGGATCAGGGTTTCTTTTTTAAAAATTGTGATGTAGCTGAAGTGGTGATCATTCATAAGATGATTTAGCCAGATTTGGCTACAAACTATGTATAAAAGTAGGAAAAAGAAAAAAAACCAGAATCCTTTTTATATTCTTACCATTATGATTAGCCAATCAGAAATAGGAAGCAGCACTCCAATCATTTGGTACTATTCTCTGGCAGATATTAAGCTTTCCTGTACCGTTCACCAGCCTCAGCAAACTCTTGGGACAAAAAAAAGGTTGGGAAACAACCATTTTGCTGAGCTAAACCAGCATGTTTTGACTTTTCTTCATCCAATTTTAATTTGCAGAGTTGCATACTGAGCACCACTAGAGATGCTCCCAAACAACCATTTTGCTGAGCTAAACCAGCATGTTTTGACTTTTCTTCATCCAATTTTAATTTGCAGAGTCGCATACTGAGCACCACTGGAGATGCTCTAAGTCGGTAATGAGTGTAAATGATTACTATGTAGGTGAATAGGGAAGGCACTTACTACTTACTTGTGTGTCCTGGTGGGTGCTTGTTCACTCTTCCCTACTTTGAGGAATGTTCACCACTTGTTAAGTTACTCTGTGAGTTCCTTTGTTTGTTGGAACTTCATGGAACATTCCCTATTTTGATGCTTGAACTTGTGACAAGTGGCAAGGCCACATGTTACTTACCCATATGTCCTCTAGTGTGATTTCCATAAGTAGATCTTACAACATACATAATTGAATTTAGGGTTTTGGAAAAAAATACAACTCTCAAGGAATGAGGTCATGTCTTTGGCCTCTACAATGACAAAGCATGTGTGTTTCTTTCCATGAAATGGGCTTTGCAAAAATGCTTTTTAACCCTGTCTGTATACAGAGTAGGGTTATAGTATTAGTGTACTACAGTTAGACCTGGTAGAGTGTTACTTTAATAAATATGAAAAATAATACATATGTGATATGAAAAATTTTACTCCCACAAAAAATACTTTAACAAGTGTTAATTGTTTTTTAAGTGTTACAAAACTTGTACTCCCTTCTTCATCAAAATGACCTGGGTAAGTGTTAAATTTGAGAATAATAAATTAAAGAATATAATAATAATACATGAAATTTATCATGACATGGCCAATAATAAAATCCATATCATCTAATCCAATGCAAATTCTCACCTACTATGGATGTGGTCATGGTTTGTTTATTAAAACCACCACTCAATTTTGACCATGACAACTTCATTGCCTCCTTAATGACCACTTTCACAAACTTAACTTGATCACCTAATCAATCATGCATGGTCTAGTCAAGGATTGTGAAAGATGCAAGATGAATGCTTATGATTTGTCACGAGGCATGCAATTAAGAAGAACTTCATCTATTATTGTTCAATGGTTGTTTCAAGTTGTACATGATTACCTCATTTGCAACAACGATGTCTTCAAATGCTTGAAAAAAAAATTCATTATGAAGCTTAAGAAAAATGAAAGAAACTATAGTATTGTTTGATCTAGTATTTTCATACTTGTTTATTTTGTAAACATTACAAGTTATTGATGTCAAATTTGTTAATTGTTAGAATATTAATATTGTACATGTGTTACATGGTTTTCTAAATCCAACCTGTAAAACTTAGCCAACTTTGACTCTAATATACAAAGATTATTGAATAGGCTTGTGTGTAAATGTGCAAAAAAAATGTTAAGGCCAATGAAATCGTTGAATTTGGTGGTCTTAATTTCTTTCTTTAGTTGTTTTGAGTGTAGTAACAATTGAATGTGTAATGCAGTTTGGTATGTTTGTGAGAATGTTAGAGGACCGATGAAAATGGTAGAAAGGATTCATTATTTTAATGTTTAGCATAATAGGGTTGTATGTAGGCTTGAATTTTTTTTTTCTAATATTGTTGAATTTAGTGGTCTGAATTTGTTTTCTTAATTATCTGAAGTGAACTAAACTTGGGTAAAATCTCTCGTTGCCAAACATGTACTTATCATCGAACATTTTCTAATATTTTCTTAATTTTTTAGCCATATTGAGTGATTTTTGTGTCATTAGATGTGTAAATTGCAGGGTTACAAATATTCTTTGAGCGTCATAAATAAAGGAGTAACACAGAAAACACAGGAAGAGGATGAATATAGTTTACTTCAAATTTTTGGTAAAAACAGCTTTAGACCCTTGTCTAGTTTCAGTCTTATAATTTTCTTATTTGTAGTCGGTTTTGAGTGATTAAAAAACCTAATGGGTGCACCAGCTAAGGCTTTACAAAATTTCTTTGTATTCCAAACACAAAGATTCAACAATCAAAGATCTTAAGTTCAAAATTCAATTATGTTTTAAGTCACCCATCATCAAACATTGAACCCTTTACACCAAACACCTCATATCTTTCTTGCCCATTCCCTTAACGAATTGAGAATTTTTTACAACATTGGAGGCACTAGGTGGAGAGCTAAAAATGTTCTTTGAGCTTGAGAATCAGAGGAACAACATGTGAAAATTCAACCTCAACCGCCGGTTCTCATACATGACTCATGACCAGTATTGGGTGAGTATCAACTTTTGAACAGACCAGCTGAGGATGATACTGGTGTCAAATCTTCTTATACAAAGAATCATACCAGACTGATACCCGCCACACACTGGTCATGGAATGATTTCCCGGGGACCAATTTCCTCAGGAATGATATGAGTGTGTTTATATCACCGATCACCTGAAGATTATGTCATATAATGTGGTCAAGAAAATGACATAATCAGCTACCCCAGACCTTAATAGAATAGTTTTCATGTGGATTTGTGTAAAGTTCATGTGTCTTCTTCTCACCAGAAGATAGACTTTGCAATTCAGAGAAAAACACAAAAGAGTGGAAAACACTCTTGTGGCCACATAGGTAAAAGAATTAGCATAGAACATATACCTATTACATACGAGTTTGGACAAAAATCTCCAACACAAAACACTTTGAAAGTAGCATGACAATGAGTGCCCACTGTCTTTTCTTTGCATCTCAGATATGTGATAATTATATTTATTACCCCATGACCCAACTCATATACTGAAATCAAATTCCCAATGTTTGATTTCATTGAGTCTGTTGTTAAATGTAATGCAATAAATACCATGTCACAATTGCAATAATACAACTATGCAAAAGTCTTTGCTAATTGTCATGGCACACAGACTTAGGACATCTTTCAATTAGGCTCTGCTGTGATCATAGATTCTGTGATCACATCAGCTTTCCATTCTGTTTTTTCAACTAGCTGCGCTCCAAGTCATCTTACAGCTCTACCAGTCAAGCATTGACCAATTGCGTCCCACTATTAGCCAATAATATCAACTACTATTGTACACTTCACCCAATGACCAAAATCAATTCTACAGTTCCTGAATTTCATGAAAGCCTGATGATCTCTTAGGAGTTGCAATTTCCTACATACAAGTGGAACTCAAAGAATCCATTGAAGGTCATGGAAGGTGTGCAAGTTTAAAATTGATCAACACCTTTGAAACATTTTTTTATTTGCCTCATCCAAAGTCTGGTCTGGTCTATACAATGTATAGAGGACTTGAGGCCATCTGTTGTTGTTGCATTCGACGCAATGGCACATAGGGAGATCCAGTCATATCATTCCTGTCTGAGGGTTTCCCTCCAAAGATTTGCTCTGAGAATGCAGGACATCGGCAAGATGATGGGTGGTTTTTGGTGGGAAGTGCCGAGAAATCAGTAGTGTTATAAAGAGGAGATGAATTGGAAGGGACCCTAATTTTTCCAGGAAAGTTTGAATTACCTGTGGGACTTTGCAGCTTGTCAACTACTATTCTCAAGCTGTCCACTACATCATCTGGTGGTGGTTGGGTGGTTGTTACACAGCTCTGATCAATGCCAAAAACCCTCATCCCATGACTTCTCAGCTTGGATCGTTGCCAAAACATGCAAAGGCTTCTTCTCCAGCCGGTTGTTGCAGCTTGCAGCTTACAGATTTGTTGCCCTTTGCACTAAATTCCATCTGAGCTCGCACGTGCCGCTCATATTCCAAGTAGTCCAAATCCAGCTCTATATCTTGTTCATGATCTGTTCCACTAGTCATGGATGATTGGGTGAAGATAGCACAGGGCAGCATTTGATCACTTTCTTGCAGGCTCTTCAGAACATTTGTTGAGGAACTCAAGGTCACTTGAGCTGTTTTTGGTGTGGATCCCATTCTGAACTTGTGGGCAGCTTCTGTATTTTTTACCTGCAAATCACCCAAAATGCTGTCATCAGAAAGCTAAACTCCTACCTACTCTCTTGACAAAACCAGCTGCCTCACACTCTGGTGCCAGCTGCAGAAATCGATTACAATTTCCAAGCAAACAAACCTTCTGATCTCTTGAGAAAAAACCCAGCCTACTGCTCTCTCTCTCTCGATTTTGAAAGCTCCCTCTCTGAAGATTCTGCCATAACCAGACTTAATATTCTTGTTGAACAAGTTTCTCAACGGACATACAGCTGATCACCTGAACATCAGTGGAAACATCGCCCGCAGAATCAAACAGACATGGCGGACCCATTGCAGTGGGCTCAATTAACACAACTGGATGGTGATCTGTTTGCTCATTCAGTGCTGCTGCCGCTGCCTTGATGACCTCCATGGACTTGCAGTTGGTCATCCTGTTCTCATGACCTGCTGCAGACTGCTCTGGAGAACATTGGGTTTGGTCATGCTTAGTCCTGTATTTCCTGGAGACTGCAATATGACAAAAGTCATTAAACTTCAGCAATGGATAAAATACACGGCATATTACTATTGCTGATCAGCAACTGTGTCTACTGTTGCAAGTGCAAACAATTTGAAGCTCATGCGAGAAGAGCTGAACAACGTTGCACCCACTAGTACTCCACATAAAATTCAGATGACCTCTCAAAACTGTTGAGCTCACACACATGCAGAGAATCCTGCAAAAGTGGGGATCTAGAAACTACAGCATTGATGAGCCCATGAGGTACCACCCAAATCATCAAAACTTCTGCATCCTGTTAAGAATATAAAGAATGTAACTGGGGAGAAGAATGGTAGGAGTGTAGTACTGGAGCCATACTTATATTGAATCCCCACAAGAATGCTCCAACTACAACTGTTGTCAAAAGCAGTACATGAGCACCTGCTACTACTGTGCACACATGAGCTTGGAACCAAATCTTCCATTGCCGATTTACAAGCTGCAACGAGTACTGAAGATTCAGCATAGTATATTGATATTGTGTCTAGCAGCAACAGAATAATATGAGAAAGGAACAGAAAGCTAACTCTTTCTGCACCAAAACCCACAAAACTAAACTCATGTGTACACTACACACCCGCCCCGCCACAAAGATGTAGTACCACCCAAGTATTCACATAGACAATGTAGCAAGTCAGTCTCTCTCAAAGAACCTCGTTGTTTCTTCCTTGTCTCGAGAGCAAGACGGAGGAGTTAGGGTCTCTTTCCATTATGCTATTGTGATCCTTACTGCTGTAGGGACAGTCAGTTTGAAAGTTGAGAGAATGTGTGCGTGATCACAACAGCCTAATGATGGATCTAGGAATGGAAAGATGTGATAATCAATCACAATTTTTAGCCGGAAGAAAAATTCCAACCTTATAAGGTTTTTCTTTTGGTTTTTGGCTGCCTTGTGCTTTTTAAATTGTGTGTAGGCCCGTAGCAGGGATGCTCTTATATCAGTCACAACCCTGTACACTTACATATATAGAGAGATGAGGTTGTGTACAAGAGCAGCTGAACTCCCGCACATGCACAGCATTTGTCACCACTTTGCTATGGATGATCACCACTTTGGTTACAAACAAACAATATTCTCCAAAAGAACACTGAACATGACGGTGGCGGCTGGAGGGAAGAGGATTTAACTATTTCACATAAATACAGCACACAGCACGAGGGTGAAAGGGTAGTAGGAAAGAGAGAAAGAGAAGCTGCAAGTGCAGGATGACGAGCAATAACAACAACAAAAAACAAAGAGTGCAACTGTAGTAATAAAGGCTCGCAAATGGGTAGCTGCAGAAACGATGTAGAAACCAGATAGAAGTCTAGAACAAAAAACAGTTGAGAGATGACCCAAGCTGAACAACAAAATGTATTAATGACTACACAATTTATGAATAAATGAGAGAAGCTCAGAGCAATCAAAACTAACTTTCTGCAAAATGGGTGGTTTTTTTTTTCTTTTTTTTTTTGGTTGGCTTTTGTGCTTTTGTTTTTTTCCTTTCAAAAGGTTTTCAGCATCTCTCTCTATTTCTCTCTCATTCATTCATTCATGCTCCCAACAAGTAGTTTCATTTTCCGTCTCTCTTGAGTTCCCTCTTTAATTGTTTGTTGTTGTTTTTTGTTTTCTTGCAATCAAGTTTGGCAGCTTTTCTACCATTTGACAAAGAATCTTATTTAGGTGGAGCTGCTGAGGGGGCCAAAGGTGGGATGGATGATGGGTGATGGATGATGGATGGACATGTTCAAAACACTTTTTCATTGGGTTTCCAGTTGCCTGATCTTCTCACTGTAGTGATGGGTAGCTCAGTTCCTGTTTTTACTACCTACCTACTAACAACTCACTAGCCTTTTACCTTATTTTGCTAACAATCAACCACCATCTCTAGATGTACCTACCTACTTAGTTGTCACTAAGCCTAAACCCTAAACCCTACACAACCCATTTTTTTTTGGGCCAATACAGGTGAAACATAAAAATCAACTTTAGTGGGGGGTTTAATCATTTTATTCCACAACAGAGGCATAATGAGGAGACCTACATTGGTGGCAACTATAAATGGTATTCACCTAACTCATTATACCCTATCTATTGGGGTTTTAAAAATTAATTAACTACCTAGGGCCAGCACACTAACCTTACCCTACCTTATTTCTTTTTAGATGCTTTATAGTTCCTCACATTATTATGAGGAAAACAAACATGAAAGTCCCAATATTTTATATAGCCTAAGTGGCAATCATCTATAGGTAGATGGGGAAAAAAAATGATCACTAACCCTAGGAAGATTTAGACAACTCTGGTTGTAAACCAGGTGTTAAGTAAAAAAATTGGCTTGTGATTTTCAAAGTCCTTGGTTCAGAGTTGGTTCTTACTAACCAAGACTGGAACCAATGGTAGTTTTTACTGGCAATCTTCTTCTCATGTGAAGCTTGAAATTGAACTCTATCATTTGGGTGAAAATAGGGAGATGTGTGAATAGTCCTAGGGTGGGTGAACCCTTCATAGATAGAGCATTGTTAAAAAGAGTAATAGGTAAAATATTCACTAATGAGAAGGTAAAAAGCCCCACTTTGTCCTCTAGTATGAGGCCTAACTTGAGTGTTACCAACACCTTGCCAATTGGGCCTCCCAACATGTTGGCTAGACCATTTCTATTAATTTTTAAATCAAATATATGATGATTGAAAATCCAATAAATATGACTGACTTATTGCACTTTTTTTAATTAAAAAAATCATATGAAAATGTTCTGATTTAATGACGTAAATGCTTCTTGAGAGAAGAGCATTTGGTGTTCTTTAGCGCGTTATATCTTATCTATTACTACAAGGTATTTAGAGTGTTGCAAATTTCACAAGATGAAACATTGCCAAATTTCATGAAAGAAAAAACACCCATCTAGAAAGGGAAAGGAAGGAACAACAAGTTGTCACAAAAACGTGGGCCTTGCCAATTTAGGGATTGAAAATAAATACAAGATGCAGGTGTTTGAGGATTATATATTTTTATTTTTACTTGTTTGATGAGAGGATGGCAAAGTAAATTTAGGAAAATAATCTGGTAATTTGAATGCAAAATATATATGCTTATGATCTATCCAATAAGCTTGTGTTGGCGCATTGGTCCATGTATGATTTCTTTATGTATTATTAAGAGTTGTACTTTCAATATAAAAAAATTTAAATCATGTTTATTCATATTTTTTGCAATGGTATTGATTTAGTTGTATTTGTTAACATGTTTATGTTAAAATCTTTGATTATTATGGTTGGAGAATTGGTAGATATTTTATATATATACTGAAAAAATTATGTTCATTTGTGGTGATTTATAAATTGCAATTATGTACAAAGCTCCTCATGTGTTTTAATTGAAAAGTGAAATAATAAATTTAACACTTGAATTGATTATTGAAAATCTATTTGGTAGAAGCATTACTATATCGTAAAGTATCATTATGCCATGGCCATTATAACATAATGGGATATTAAATTTGTTTGAAATAACATTGGAAATTTTTTGATGTGTTGGAATATTTTGTATTTTTATTTCATTTAAACAAGAATACACAATGCAAATAAATTTAAATTTTTAAGAATGGTTTGGAAATGTGATTTTTTAAAATGAATATTTAAAGATCGTATGACAACAAATTCATTACAGTAAGGCTTTAAACAAGCAATTATTATTTTGTATCATGTAGTTGTTTGAAAACAATACATTTCTTCTTATACAAAAAAACTTACTTTAAAGTTTTTGTTTGATAATGGAGAATGTAAACATAAATGTTCTTCAAGACCAATTCAAAATAATGTTATGTATGTTGAGCCATGTTTCATTACACCACTTTGGTCAAATGCAAGATGATCAATAGTTAAACCTATGCATGATGAATGGTGCATCTCACATCCAATTGAATAGAGACTTGAATTATTGTGATAATATGAAAAGGGTTACTACCGATTTGTATTTCAAAATATTTTTGTTCAATTGGTGTCCACTTTTTGTCAATTGTAAAAAGAAATTTGTATATGTGTGTGTTTTATTTGTATATTTGTTCCAATTTGTGCATTGTGGAAATTTATCTATATTAATGGTTTTGGAATATTTTATGTATAATCTTGAAACATGCCATATGCATTGTTTACAAGACCATATAATGCTACATAATTTCCAACACACAATTCTACTAGCATATTTTCTTAAATAGTAATTCTTGATGGAGGCCACATGTGTGAATTGGCAATATTGACAATTTAAAATGAAATAGTCATATTTTTAAATGAATCTCTTGCGCAAAAAATTCGAATGTTTGATTTCATGTTTTTTAGTATACAATTTTGTTGTGGACAATGGCCTTAAGGTTTGTATGAAATAAATGTGTAATGTGGTGGTTTTAAACAAATATCATTAATAAAATTTATGGTTTCGTTTATTTGTGAAGCAATTTGAAACTCATTCAAAATGCTAATGAAATGGAGATCATTTTGTGTTTTAACATTTTTTAATCCATAATAGTTTACATTTTCATGCTGAAAATTTGTACCTAAAATATTGAATCCATTACTCCTTGATCTAAAGATCTATGAATTTCAAATCAAAGTAATTTAATCAAAATCACTTGTCATTATAACATCAAGACCACCCATAAATTGATTATGAACTTGTTTTATTGCACGTATTCTACAATCAATAAATGTTAACATTCTAGTACCTTTTAATGATATTTCATAATTGATCATAAATTTTTATTAAATTCTCAAGTTTTTTTTATCACTTAACACTTTTAGTGTGAACTGATATTTATGTTTAAAGGAATAACAAATGAAAAATGTCTACAATTGATGTTGAATGCAATTTTTCTTGTGTATGTTAATTTTATGACTTTTGGTTTTATAGGTTCAACATTTAAAATATATAATTTCTTAATATCTTCACATGTTTTGTATGATGCAAATCAATGTGAAAGTTTTTTCTATCCGTGGACATCTTGTTAAAATAAGTGTAAAGGTTTTAAAAGATATTTCACTTTCTAATGTAAAATATCATTTACAATAAGTTTTCATTCATCATTAAGTTTTTTCATGTTTAATGATTTTTTTTCATACAGTATCCATTCATCTATTTGTTGATAAACATTATGAATTGATGTTCTTTTAAAGTTTATATATATATATATAATAATGTTCATATGTTAAATTGTATATGTCAATTACTTGTGTCACAAATGACATTGCCAACATCACATTTTTAATTCAATGTTAGTCCATTTTTAGTTAATTGTTAGTTCACTCAAAGTTCATTCTTAATCTAGTCATGGGCCACATGTGGGGATGAAGATTTCATAAAGGGTTCTTTGAATTAAATACCCAAGGGGTATAAATAAAGGTAAGACCTTTAATTACATTTCGTTTGTTCAACACCAATTTTGTGTACATTTTCTTGTCACAACTTTGTTCTATTCTTGTTTTGTTCTTGCAATAAAATATTGTTGGATTCTTGTTTTGCACATGTCGTTTTCTTGTTCTTTTTTTTTTTGTTTCACAATCTAATTTTGGAATTAGGCTTGCTTGTGTTCTCGTTTTGGTTTAGGAAATCTTGTAGACTTGGTTGTTTTCATGCTCATTACAACTTGCATTAACAATATTTCAACAAAAAAAAAGATTCCCGTCCATTTATTCCCTATTTTTTGGAGTACTATTGTACATGTGATTGTAAATTATCCCATTCAACACCATACTCATTTAAAATGTGAGAATTATATATAGTTTTTTCTCATATTTTTTCAATATCATTTTTTACATTTCCATAAACATTTTTCCATGAAAGATATTGACATTTTAAATCAAATTTTGGTCCATTGAAAGGTTTAAATAAAAGAAACTTTATATATATATATATATATATATAGAGGCCTCTATGGAGGTTAAATGAAACATAATGATTAATTTTAACATGTTTACATCTTTTGCATGTTTCATATCATAATTTGCAACAAATTTTACTAAAAAAAGGTGATTTAATGTTTGATTTGAGTTTTGAATTTATCAATTAATGATTTGCAATGGATTTCTATTGAAGTTGGAAATAAATTATGTTATCAAAGAAATATTCACCATTTAAAAAATATATATCAATTACAATATCTATTATCATGTTTAAATTCAAGATGTTTAAGGTATCATTTAATTTGTAATGCATTTAAAGGAAGATGTGGATGTTTTTAAATGAATTGATGCAATTTCTTGTGGCAGCCAATTATATGGTTAATTTGTTTTATAAAACTATTATCTAGTTTTTAATTCCAATAAAATATTTTTAAATTATGAACATGTTTTTCTCACTATTTTTATTATTATTCACATTGTCATTGCTAGACATTTTATCTTTTATATCATGATTACAATTGTTTGAAATATTTGTAGTTTGATAATATATGTCGTCAAGTTCAAAATGATTATTTCCATACACTAGGTTCTTAAGTTGTTGACCCATTTTGTTGTCCAACTTTCACCATTATTCTTACTTAAAACATGAATGAAGCATTGCAAATATTTAGATATACAATAGATGGAAATGAAATCACCCCACAATCCGCCATCCTAGAGCAAATATTGACATCTTGTATACATAAGTTTTTTCATCATTTGCTTGGCCATGATGTAATCATGCAAAAATTCAAATTTTAATTCTCATCTATGACATTTTAAGGATTTAAGTGTGCCAAGGGCTAAACATCGTAACGAATGAAACATATTATTTTTTTGTGTCATTTTAAAACACATTGAATATTTTAATAAATATGTTATTGCATCAAATAAATAATCACCCACATTATAACAAAAATTAATAATTTTTTGAAAAACAACTTTATTTAATTCAATATCTATATCCATGTTGTACATTAAGCTTTGAATAAATAATTATTTTTAATTTTTTAATTTATTTTTATATAAGATGTAATTGAAACAAACTTCAAATCCAAAAATGTAAAATATTAATATTTCTTGGAATTCAAAACATAAAATATTTTTTAATTAAATATTTATGTATTGTAAATAATGTATAATCAATTTGTGTATTTTAAGTTTTGATTTATTAGGGTTTAAGGTTTAGAACAATTAAGATTTCAGGGTTATAAGATCAATTACAACTAGGATTTAAAATTTAGGGTTAATTTCAATAAATTATGAATTTAAATTTTAATGATAATATTTACTTCCTAAATTACAAAATTTTTATATGGATATATAATTTTAATATTAATAAATTAATGTCAATACGAGAATTCAAATTTTAATATTTATTAACAATTAATAATATAATTTATTGCTATTTTTTGTTAATATAAACTAGAATATAAAAATAAATTTTTAATTTTTATTAATTTTTTATACTATAATATTTGAGAGTCTACTTGAATATTTTTAATTATTTATTTTTAAAAATAAATTTAAACCCTAAAAATTATATAATGTATTGGTAATTTAATATTTGAATTTCAATATTTATAATTATGATTCATATTTTTCCTATTATTTTAATAATTTTAAAATGATGAAAATATGGAATTTAATAAATGAAATCTTAATCTTTTATTTTATTATTTTATTATTTCTAATTGATATTAAAGTATTATTTAGTTCAAACTAAGAAAATGACTTCAAAATTTTATATTTATTTGCTACTTTTCAATTTTAATATTGTATTAGTATTGATATTCAAAACTATATTTACAACTTTTAATTAGATTACATTAGTTTTGCTTGTAATGAAATACCTAAATCTATGACTTTGTTTCTTAATGAGATCTATGTGTTGTGTTATATAATGTTTATGTGATATAAATATTTTAAATTTAAGTTGATGATATTTTGAAAAAAAATCCCCAATAAACTTGTCTATTCAACTTGGCTAACAAAAAAATCCTTTATTCAAATTTCAAGTTTTAAAATTCCCAATGGCAAGTTTCCCCATATATCAAAATCAACTTGCAAGGTCAAGTTTCTCAAAATGTATCAAGTCCAAGATCAACTTTCTCAATAATAAGTTGCTCCAAACCAAATGTTGCTATATTCAAGTTTCCCAAAATAAGTTATAGATACAAGTTATCCAATATGCAAATTCAGATTTCAAAATACACAATGCACAAGTGCCACCACCAAAATGCTTCCTCCAAGAAATTGTGTACATACATAATATGTACAAGTCAAAAAATGATCCTATCCATAAATTTACAAAGATGTATTCAAAACCAATGTTGTTTCCAAAATGAATTTCACAAGCAACAAGTTTTATCATATCTATGTAAAGGGCCAAGTAACCTATGTGCATGTATGTATAAGGTAGAATGTACAAGCTACATGTCATCCAAGTATCCTATATACAAAGAAGAACTATTAGGAAGCTTGATCTCAACAAAAGTCTCCTAAAAGTTGAGACTGCATTTTATGTAGAAGGTTATTTTACACTTTTCTATTATTCTTCATACGCACTTTATTTAGAAGGTTTTCTTACACTTTTATGTTCTTTTTCATCTTTCTTCAAAGTTGAGAAATTAACAATTTTAGTTGTAGGACTCAAGATTAAACTAGTTTTTGGGTTTTTATATTAGAACAATTATAGGGAAAAACCTTGCTTTTGTTTGAATTTTTCAAGGTTAATCAACTCATGACCACATAAGCATTTAATTTAAGAGCCAAAAAGAATAAAAATAAAACTCATCATTAATGTTTTGCTTGATTTTGGAAGAAATCCAAACTTGGTTTTCAACTATAGCTATGTTTTTGCAATTATAACAATAGTGGCCATCAATCTTGAGTGTCATAGATGGGAGGTGACAACATCCACACACATTCTCAAAACAAGTAGGTCCTACCAAAATTGCCAACAACCTACACAAAAAGAATTCATCAAAAAATTTACAAAGCACAATTTTTTTACCATAAACAAAACAAACCAAAGAAAAGCAACTAATTAAACAAACCTCAAAATTGACCATCAATGCATTTATTGTGGACTTTTGCCAATTTGTCACATGTAGCATCATCTCACCATGAGGGATAGGGAGCATGAAAATGAGTGAGAAAATTGTCAAAAATTTATACTCGCCAAATAATGAATTGTTAACATTCTTAACTAAAAGAGTTATAGGTCTTCTAGTATTGTAAATCCCAATGAATTGAACATATTACAAGTAGAATTTTGGAAAAAATGTAAATGCTTGTGTGTCATTAGGTCCTAACCCATCAACAACAACTAAAATGAAGTTTTTTGAAGACTTCTCATGTATGCTAGTAACAACAAGGCCAATTTTTCCAAGTTGTTGTAGATCTTGTCATTAGATAAAATTTTGGATTGAGTCAATAGGAAAAAAATGAAAATAAAACAAAAATGGATCAATTTATTCAATCATTATAGTTGCCCCAACCCTCAACACAAATGATCAATCACCTCTTCCAAATTTATTTTGCAATGTCACACTAAAGTTTTGTACAATTTGAATGAATGAACCAACGTTGAAATGGAGTGAAAAAGTGGTAACAAAACCAAGCCCTACAATAAGGGTAATGGTCATATGAATTCAACCTCATTTGTAAAATCATAGTGTCTAAACTTGTACCTATTACATACAACATCATATGATCCATGTATTGACTTACTATATAACCTTCAAAACATCCATTCAACATTTTCTATTGTATATCAATTACACCCAAGACAAACACATGTGTTGTCCTTTTAATGCTTATGCTAGCAACAATCTCTACCATTGACTAGAATGTAAAACATAAAACAAAAATAAATTATATGTACAAAGTAAAAATAAAAACAAGCATGTACAAATAGATAGACCATAACCAACTTGCACCACAAACAAGCAAAAAAAGATGAAAATATTGTACAGACAAACTACAAGCACCTACACCACAAACAATTAAACAAAAGTTGTTACAAAATGTACAAAAGTGAAAATTAAAAAATGTACATACTAAAAGTTTTTAAAAAATAGTAACTTCAACATTTTTCACAAACCACAAGCAATTTTTTTCTTAAAGATTAAAAAAAAAACATTAAAAAATTAAAAGCAATAAGCAAAAAAACCAAAGGGTTAAAAACCAAGAACAAAACATCCCAAATGTCCATAATCCAAATAAAAGGAATGCAAAAAGTTACTTCACTTTGAAAAAAAAGATGAAAATTTGGAAACCACTCACAAAATTATAAGAAATTCTATAAACTAAACAACAATATGCAAGAGACACTCCAAAAACAAATGGGCATACAATATCTATATGAAAACTAGCATTATATATAATGAAAGGTAGGGTTTTGAATTGTGGGTTTGAGGTTTAGGTCTTAGTATTTAGGCTTGGATTTCGTTATACTTTTAAAGTATTAATAAAAAAATAAGGTTTAATTTTAAGATTAGGTTTGGGTTTGAAGTTTAGGTTTTAGAGTTATGGTTTAAAGTTGGGGTAGTAATAAAAAGTTACGGTTCAAATTTAGGACTAAGGTTCACAATAAATTTTTTTTTAAAAAAAACCTATTTATATTATATGTACATCAAATGATAGGTTTTAGATTCAAATGAAGAGGTATAAAACAAAAACTTGCATGAAACCACATGGCTACAAATTTTAACATTATAGTAAAGAATTAAACAACTTCCAAGGACAAAATTAACTAAGCCCCAAACATTAAAAGCTTTCCTCAACACATTGTAATTCTATAGTAAACATATATTATGTATAAAAACATATAGACTCTATAATATTAAATTTGAAACTTTCAAAAAAGTTAAGATGAAAATTCCAAAACTTTTCACACTACGCTTAATCAATTGAACAACCATTCAAAATATGCCTCTTTTGAAAACTTTAAGATAATGCTAGGAGGGACCCAAAAGACTACCCCGACCATCTCAATAAAATGTTGCATTCCACAATAATCAACAATAGTTTTTTTTTTTAAATTAACAAAAATGTTGAATCAAAGACCAAATGTGTGTGTCTATTTGGAATGATACAAAATCCATATAATTACCATACTTTTTCATGGAATCACAATACATAACATTCAACCTTTCTAAACTTCTTTGCCTTGTTTCACATAAACAAAAACATGTCATGTAAAATATTAATTATTTACAAACCTAGCATGATTTTTCAGATCTAATTTTAAGATCTAAAAACAAAATTGAACAAAATTTATTGTTGGCAATTAAAGGTGTTAAAGCAAATATTTTTAGGTTTACCATCTTAACATCTCCAACCACCAATTATTATATTTTATTTTACATTATTTTAAATTATTATAATTTAGGATAAAATAACTGATATTAACATAAAATAAAATAACCTAAATTATGGCCTAAGATTAATTAAATAGTTTAGCTTAAAATCATTTAAAATAAAAAAATTATAATAAGTTAAGATACCTTAAGGTAGAATAACTTATAATAATTTAGGATATAATTGATGGTATAATAACTTGTAATTATAGTCTATAATATCTTATAACAACTTAAAGTATAAGTTAGAATAATTAAAGTAGCTTAAAATAACACAAGGTATTTAAAACAACATAAAAATAAACTTATTTATCACAATAATTTATAACAATGAATTATGTCAATTAATAATGAAACATAATAACCCTATAGTGAAATAACTTTAACCAAGGTGAAATCACTAAGGTGCAATGAACTTATTTCACTTTCAAGGTCCCATAATGATTTAGGGTAATGAATTGCACCCCACTTTTGTATTAATGTTTTGAGCTCTATTTGCCTACTAGATTTTGCTTCATGAATTCGAGGGACAAATTCATGTTTGAAATTTGCTAAACAAAATGTTTAAACTAGAAATTTGCAAGAGGGTAGATTTTGGCTGCCATATAGGTTTTTACAATGACACAATTGAAACTTTACATCATGCACAATGCACATTGATGGACAACAAGGCCCAACCAAAAACCTTCAAAAATCTAAGAACTTGGCTACAAAGCATGGAAATCAAAGACAAAAATGAAAATGGAGGAATGTAGGTTTTAAGGTTTCGAAAAACTTAACTATCCATTAGCCTAGTTGCTTATTGCAACCAAGTTATCAACATAATTACCTTTTCAATCCTCCCACCCATGATTATTGAAGGTTGATGAATGCTAAAACTAGGTTCGCATTTCACAATGCACACAATTTGAGCTAAGTTCCAACTTAACAACTTTTAGTCTCCCCATCTTTAAAGTTTGAGCCTTGATGAATGGTGAAACCGGTCAACCAAGTCACTAGTGCACACAATTTGACGTTGGAACTTGCAATTTTGGTCATTAGAATTCTAACTTCAAATGACTTTCAACACAATGCACACAACTCATCAACATAGTGTGCACAATTCGATGTTGGAACTTATAATTCCGGTCTTCAAAATTTTGACTTCAAATGACTTTCAACATAATGTGCATAACTCCTCAACATAGTGTGCACAATTTGACGTTGGAACTTGTAATTTTGGTCTTCATAATTTTGACTTCAATGACTTTCAACCTAGTGCATACAATTCATAAATGACTTAATCATAACAATCAACGAAAAAGGTTTAAGGTCAAGACTTAAGATTCAATAATTAAAAGCTACCCAAAAGGACTTCATTCTAATTAGAAGAACTTCATACAAGAATCAAATTTGGACTTTGAATTTCACATTATATTCACTAGTCCGCACAACTAGAATTAAAATTTCACAAAAAAAAAGTTGATTTGCCCTTGAATCTGAAACCTCAATGGTTTTACATAAACATTGTAGGTATTAGGGTTACAACTTACAATTTTGGACTTTGGGAATCTAGAGTCTGAAAATGCTAATTTTTTTTGAAAGGCAACAAGTTAGACCCTTGAATCAACATGCTTGAGTGATGAGCATTGATGGACATTGTAAGTTGTAACATAACTTAAAAGGTCACTTCAAAGTCTATTGCATTGCACAATAAAAACAAAATTGCCCTAAATTTCATTTTGTGTATACATTAGCAATGAACATTGAAGTCTGTTGCAATGTAAAGATTAAGATTTAGACATGAAAGAGGTGAATGACCTTAAGAAATTTGAAAGCGATGGAGAGCTACAGATTTCCAAAATGGGTGGTCCAAGCAAGGGAATGTACCTTTGAAATGAATGATTAAATGGTCATCATTTGTCGGCTTTGCAATGTGCCTAAGTTGTAAAATGGTGACACATACGCTATAAATGATGACCCTTGTGCGACACATGGTGCCCTGGGTCCTTATGGTGGTGAAATTTGAGAGCCTTTCAATGGCATTACAATGATAATCACATTGAAAACAACCTTAATTTAGGGTTTATGTTTGTGGACCCTTTTTTAAAGTTAAAAAAGATGAATTTTTGCCCCAATACAAATCTTGCTACTCATTTTACATCTGTCTTTGTTTAATTTCGTCTATTGGCCTCTTTCTTTAAAATGGGTAAGGCCCTCCAACTAGGGCACTACCATAACCAGGCCTTGGTGAGGCCATAAAATTGGGTCCACATTCAACTATTGCCTTGTGTATGACCTTATTCTGGTAAGGTGCTAGGACAGGACAATGATTACTTTAGTTTTTCAAAAAATTGTGATGCAAGGCAATGCACAAGCATATGGAAAGACAATTTAGGTGAGATGGTGGAGAATTTGGGTACCAATCTAAGAATCATTGCATTAACCCCATACAAACATTATGCCAAGGCTCTATGTTTTGTTAAAGCCTTGCGATAAGGTGTCGACATTCATGGCACCTTTGTGTCAAAATGCAAGTCCAAAAATGTATTGAGAAGTGGGTAAGCTCGTTATTACTTTGCAAAGTAAGCTAATAGGAGTGCCTGAGAGTGAGCCTATGGATGCACTTTGCAAAGTTATAAGGGTGCACCCCTTCCTATTTGTAAAGGATTTTGAACCATTATATTTCTAAACATGGAAGATTGTGTTAAATTATCAACACTAAAAAAGATATTTGACAATTATGTTAAATTATGGACAATGACAAGGACATAATTAATTCTGACAACAAGGTCATCTTGGAATTTTTTTTTTGCAATTTAGGAACCTTGGAAATGGGCATAATATGTTCCAAAAATCTTTTATGATGATGATGAATTCCTTCAATATCCTATTTTTGGGGATTTTGTATTTGATTGCAAAGCAATTTCATTTTGATATTGCATAATCTGAGAAACTCACTTGTGATCAATGTTTGTTATTTCAATTTTGCAATGTAGCCAAGTTGGCAATCATCCATAAGTTGATTAAGCCAAATTTGGATATTAACAACATATGTAAGGGGACAGAACTAAATATCTTCATATATATATATTTCATTATTTATTTGAACTGTGAATAGAAATCTGGAGTTTAAGAAAAAAGATTGGATTTTTTCTTAAATTATAACAAAAACATTCAAGAAATCATTGAATTTCCAACAAAAATTTCCAAAATTTCAAGTAAAACATAAAAAAGGCTACTTGTGATTCCAACATCAATGACAGGCATATCTTGTTTGATTATACTTAGAGTAATACGTGTTGTCCCAAAACAAAAGTCGCAAATGCACTGATTGTCATTTGCACTGATTGTCCGGTTGTGACACTGTAAGGTTGGAATTTTTTTGCTCAAATGGTCAAGAAGTGCATGTAACAAACTTGACATTTCAGTTCACTTGTCCCATTGAAGTATGTACTTGGTGTGGTTTCATCCATCATGAGTTCAAGTAATTTGGCCAGACATGGATTTGTTACAACAGGAATTAGCAGCAACACTACATGTCTTCCAAAGCCCCAAAACTGTGCATGGGCAATAAAATTCTTTAGGTGTTCTTCAACACTCACACATGATTCCCATATGCCTCTTGAGATCTCTAGACACATATGAGAGATATGCCAAAAGAACCCACTATGATCCTCCAAATTCCAACTTCAACTTCATATGAGAGAACTGTAAAGGGTGAATCTTAACACATGTGAATGCCAATGTTGGGCGGGTATCAACTTTTGAACATATCATTAGGGTACTAATATTGGAAATTTTAAAGCTTCATACCAGCTTGGTCCTGGTATTAGGGTCCAAGGCTGTATTTTTGGCTGGTATGTGGCATGTATATATATACATGGCATTGTGATTGAGATAGCCCTGATATTAAACTGGTATTCTTTCCAAGTCCCTACCAGGCAGTTATTCATAGGAGGTTAGCATTGCCTCAAGTCATACCAGTCAAGGTGGTTCTTGGATACCAGAACCAATATCAATCTATATACCTGGGTTCCAACATGGTACCTACCCAACACCGGTTAAGACTTGGTCAATGAGATTCATGTGCCATGGCCTTTGTCTCCACTTTGTAGTTGTTTGTGTGTCATGATCATCTTAATAGAACTTTTGTGCTAAAGGTTTAGCCACAATCTTTGTCATCATAATAGCGGTGTAGGATGAAACCCTAAATGCATGGTCTTATCCCTACCCACAAATCACCGTCACTTGTGTGTGAGGGAATGTAGTTTATGGTACATTCTCACCTTTAGGACAAGGCAGTAGCCAAGTCTAGCTCTGCATTGTGGAAATGTCCCCCCACATGTGGCCCTTAAGTATGTGCACCACAAAGCATGAGGCAAACTTTGTTGTAACTCTAAACCCATAAAGAACATGAGATTGTAGGAGTAGGAGGGATCTTACACCTACTATATATCTAGGAATGGGAGGGATCTTATGTCAACTTATAAGCATATTGTCCTTCCCACTCCTAGATAATAGGTGTAGATAATAGGTGTAAAATCACTCTTCTTTCCTAGGAGGGATATTCATGAGAATAACGAGGAAATTTCTTGGAGTGCTTTATGGGGAAAAAGAAAATGTTGATGCAAAATAAGTCCCCAAATAAAAATTCATGGTAGCTATCAGCTTCCCCACATACACTTAACTTTGTGAAATACCTAACTGTGTGATGCTTTGGGGGTAATTTATTGAGGAAAGAAATGAGCTTTCTATTCCCAAGTGTGATTGTGCACTCCATGTTATGGCAGATTATTGTTTTAGTATTGTTGTTGATAAATGGCAAGGGCAAAAACCAGCCAAACAAACCCCACATGACCAACACTTCAATTGTATCTTTAGAACTTATTATTTTTCATGCAAATGGTTAGAAAAAGGTTGGGAAATTTGGGTGAATGAATGTTTGAAATTTGTAATTATTAAGATTTTTGAAGCCTATACATTCCAATAATTTGCATATCTATCCCATTGAGATTCCATCACAAAATTGCTCTATAGGTACTAAGGCCAATCAACAAATTGTTCTTTGACTACCCAAAATTACTTAACAATACAGATGTTCATAAACTTTTTAAAAATTAGTTTGGGTGTAGTCATGTAGTGTGTTGTATTTAAATTTCAGGAAATTAGGACAACCAGTCTTGAACAAATATGTGGATGAAAGGAAATCAAATACTAAGAATACCAATAGTGTAAGGTTGGAGTTTGTGGTGTCTTTATTATACATTTTTGTAATGATCAAATCAATTTATGCTTGGTACCTTTGCATTTCTTCATGATGTAAATCATGTGCCACAAATATTATACAAATACATTTTTCTTTCATAAATTAACCCAAGACTTCAATATTTGGAATGGATAATATTGCAAGACAATAGAAATCTTTAGAATGATTCTATAGAGCTCAACCTTTGGCAATGAATATGGTTATGTTATATTGATGACCAACCAAAATGTTGTTAATGTTGATGGTCAGCCAATTGCATTGAGGCAAATATTGTGTTCACAAAACAACAAGATTCAATGTGATCCAAGCAAGGCCAATTCAACTTTTCTGCATATATACCATCACACAAATGCACATGGTTTATATTATTATCATTGAAATATGAATGGAACATGTAACAAACTTTTCAACTAAGGAATCATTTTCAACAACTAGTTTTGTTATGAAAATTTTACCTTTGGGTTTTGGAACATACCTGAAGTGGTAAGAAAAGTTTAAACTCCCCAGGCAATTCATCCTCAGCATAGAGCCGATCTGAGAAATAGATCCTGCGAACTCGACAATTGGCATGCACTTGCATGCGCAAGGTTTCAACATAATTGGTCCCATATGCCCTCCTTGTAAAATCTGAAAGGTTGAATTGGATTTGGTTCCAACCATCATCCAACTTCATTGGCATCGTGCAAATAAATGGGTTCACTCGTGTTGTTGACTGCCAACAAATTGATCACCATGACACGCAACATGTATAATAAAACATACAATTCTTATAGAGAGAAACAATTATCCAATTGCAATGAATTCATGGACAACAAAAACCATGTTTAAAAAAGTGTTAGAAGGTGCAAACTTATGAAATCTATTAGGAATCAAACTCCAATATATGCCTAGTTATTATTAGTACTCTCAAATCTGCAACTTTGGCTAACTTGTAGAAAATAAATATTGGTGGGTGTGATCAATGGAAAAATTGGCATAACATGTTAAATTTAAAAACTTTGCATGGTTGTCACAATAACAAATTGTTAAAATAGCATGCATTTGATCCAAACCTGGTAGTTAGAAGCTCGAAATCGACGGCGCATGTTCTTGTCATCCAAGACCTCAACTTCAAAGCTGAAAAACTTTTTCAGGTTTTTAATTATCATCACCAAAAATGGCAATTTGATTGCCAACACATGCCTACGATTAGTTGGACATGTAACATAGCTAGTGTTGACATTTACACCCATAATTTCCAACACACTTGATTGTATGTCTTCATCTGTAACCCTCTTGATGTGTCCATTTCTTACTGCTTTGATGAATCACCCCAAAGATATATGCACCATCAGTCGGCCTTTCACTGAACCCTTGGATAATATGAACATGTAAATGAAGCTGCAAAGAGAGCTAATTGGGAAATTCGCTACTTTTGCACAAAACAATGTATGCATGATTTTGTCTACAAGTGTATATTTGCCAATATGGTCAATTGAAAGGCAAAAAATAGAGTACCTTCCTTGTCCCATATCTTCAAAGGCTTGCTCCTTACACGCACATGCAAACAATATTCGTATGAATATTGAGTGAAACAAGCTCAAAAGTCTAAAGCCATGTGTTTCAAACTTTTTAATTTCTTAGTTGAAGAAACTAGCATGAACCCTAATTTCACAAAGATTACAAATCATTCTTCGCAATTGTGCATTTAATTTCAAAATGTATGTTGGGTTTGGGTGGTCTGTGTCTTATTATTTTAGTATCTAGATCCAGTCTACCTACTTTCATGACATTATAGAATTACCTTCATACTTGAGGGAGATCAAACATTTCCTACACTAGGCATCATGAATACTGAACACAATATATAAAAGTTGTTTGCATGCATGGTAGTCACAAAAGTTCATAGCTAGTGAAAGCATGGCATTTCCTTCACAATCCAAACATTTGTTGCCCGAAAATCAAAATCAAAATATTATTACACTTACCCAATGCTATACAAAATTGAGATAAAACGATGTTGGAATGTGTTCCTGAACATTTTTGGAGTCAAAAGACTTGATTGTAGATTGGACTGTACACCTTGCTCCCAACAATTCTTGTAACAAGCAAACCAAAAACCAAATTATTCCATCTACTAGCTTTACATTCAAACACTTATCTTAGTTCATGAACTTTAAATATTTATAATTTGATCAATTGTGTCACTTATGAAAACACATTACATATGGTTTGTTTATATAAGAAACAAGGTCAACAATCATCAGTAAGTGCCATGTTGAAATGAAAATGAAAATTTTGATAATTTTCATTTTTAAAAAGTCATGTTTGAACTTTTCTGGATAAAAAACCATGCACTTCAAAAACAAAAATGTCAAAATATTGATATGATATTATAATTGAACTTTTGAAGATACCAATTACACATTTGGGTTAGTAAGGTGGATTAACATATACTGTTGAAGCTGACTTCAACTTACATGTAATGAATGTCAAAGGTTTGTCGTTGTCAAACACTAATGAGCCTTTATTCCCATTATATCCTTCATCATCTCATGTCTCATTTCCTCATAATTTATTCCCTATCAACTTTTAATCTCCAAAAAGCTCCCTTCATGTTTGCAACATGTTTGATTCTATATGGAATCCAATCTTGACTAAGCTAATTAGACCTCAGAACTTTGTTGAGGTTAATTAACTCCAACTTGCTAAGTGCCTTCCTAACTACATATCCAATGTCCTTCAAATTGCACTCGAAAATGCGGTTCATGCTTGCAATTAGTTAAATTGCTTAAATGATCACTTGAACCCATATATCCAAAAAAACATAGACATGGAACAAAGTAGTATGTACTTGGGTTTTATCCACCATTCAATCCCACCATTCTAATGTTAACATACAGTAATCTCTAAGTTGTGAATTTGGAGACTTGATGCATCTTCTTTCTCTCTCCCTCCTCCTCCAACCTTTACTTGCTCCTTAAATTGCAAATTTAACGGACACATTATGCTCTTGTATTTAAGTTTTTCTGGTAGCTTAATAGATTTAAATTTGTGAATTGAAAACTAGTGTGCAATTTTAGTACGCTTGCTTCCATTGAAACATTTTGCAGGTGCATGTTGCACAATATGAGGGCTGGGCTTGCAACACAATATTTTTATAATTTATGCTTGTTTGAGTGTTGGAGAGGCCTTGGGAAAAAGTAGGTTAGAAAGTGGTTATACCTAATAATATATAGTTCATTCATGGGTTCAACTTTGAACCCTTTCAATTATCACCTGAACTATGGTTCCATTAGGAGCAATTGTCACATGAACTCATCAGCATAATAATATGATGTCAATGACACATATATCCTGACAACACGTCCAAATGGTGTCCATGATTTGTTTTAACTTTCCCCCTATTGCCCATGTGTACTGTGCATGCTTGCTGAAGCTTTTGGCCTACCACCCACCTCTCATGATGCCCATCAAAGCTCCACCATAATCCTAATTTTCATTGCCAAATGCTCTTGCTTTCATTATATGGACATTGTCCTTTGGAGAGTTGCTTGCCCTAATTTCTTATTTCAACAAACTTTTTTGTGTTTTCTAAGTACCCTTGTGTTTGGACTTGAGAGGGTATCATAAATTGTTACCTAATTATCGATGCAATAAATGGTACTACATGCCCTTTTTTACTTATAAATATTTGATTTTTTGAAATTGATATCTAGATCTATTTATATAAAAAAAATTTATTTATAGAATTTTATTTTTAAATCCTTTTTTCTATAGGTCAAAATCAAGATTTTTTGGGCGCTTAAATTATTTTCTAAAATTTTTCTAAATTTTATCTACAAATTAATCATAAAAATATAATTCTTATTTTGAACAAAAGTGATTTTTATAATAATTTTAAGTGAAATGATCGTGATTTAAAGCCTTTTTTCTAATTGTCAATGATTTTATTAGATGAAATTGTACTTGTTATTATCTATGAAGAAGTGATTTTGGGGTGTAGTTAGAACATAATGATTCATGCCCAAATCTTTCCTACCTCAAGCTTAAAAACAATGGTTTAACTAAGCAAGATGACATGGCAAAATTGGATTGATTATTAAAAAAAAAAAATTGAAGTCATGATACACAAGTTGACCAAAAAAATTTGATTAAAAAAAAGCCACTTTATATTTAATTATGTAAATATATGTTTAAAGTATTTTCTATAAATATGTCATGTTCAAATCATTGCAAATCATTTTAGAAGTCCATTAAGTAACAAAACCATTGGTTACATTGTTTTCAAAGTGCTTTTGGTATTTCAAAGTTGTTACATTCAATCCAAACTTAATTGTTCCCACAATATATTAGAAACATTTTTTAATAAATACACTAAACATTTTCAACATAAACTTGATTTCAACTTAAATTTTATCATTTAAAAATATGTAAAAAAATCAATTGTCATATTTTTTATGGGTCATTATATTACGATTGCAACCTTTACAATTCACATTTGACACTAAATCCATTTGTTCAAAAGTAGGTGACTTTTTAAACTAATTTCATCATAAGAATATTTTGATTTTGATATGTATGGGTTAAATTCCAATCAGATTTTTGGTGTGCCATTTGAAGCCTTGACTTGCAAGGCTTCAAACTTACAATATCATTAAAAAATGACTCGGAGTGTCTTTGTAATGGCAAGGTTTTCAAAACTACACTATGACATTTAGCACTAGAACATATGAAGTTGGGTGGTGTTTGCATGCTAAATAATACCACTTAAAATGTCATAAACATATTTTTATTGCACATAACAATCAAAAGAACTTTAGATTCTTCATCAACTATCAAGATATTACCAAAATGGAATATTAGGCCCTTTAAATATATGCCAATGGTTAATAATTGATGAAATTTGTTATTGAACCAAAATTACTTGTTATAGTCATACTATTAGCAAAAACTTCACCATTTTGCTTCAATGCTATGCCACAAATTTCAACATGATTACGCAATCAAATCAAACCCATTATTTTTGCAATTTTCACCACTTATGTTTGGCATAGCTACAAAAACTTGAAAATGGTGAAAATTACAAAAACATTACAACCTTGCATTATTACATTATGTCTTTTAGTGAAAATAAATTCCCTAATTGGAGCATTAAATGGTCTTATATCCCTTTTTCTACAACTTACCAAGGATTGTGTAATTAACAAGAGAACGCATGCTACTATGAATAAAAGAGCACCAACACTATTGATGTAGGAACCAACGTGCTTTAGCTTATTATCAAAGATAACTAATTGTAGAAAAGTACCAAACTTATGGGTTATGGGACATTGAAAAGGATGAGTTATGAAATTTAAGTAACAAACAACATGGAACATGCAAAAAGGTATTAGGGAGAGACAAAAATGTCAAAAGGCATCATGATAATGATATAAGGGTGTTAGTTTGTTAGAGTGGTTCAAAAATTATTATATATTTTAATGGTTTAATATTTTTAAATGTTCAAGTTGATGGCAAAATGTGTTCAACCTTTTTATGTGAACCAATGTATATGTAAAGACTTGGGTGATTTTTATAATGTTGTTAGAACATTTCCACCACAAGCCCCTACTTACACTTGCAATGGCAATCATAAAAAGTAAGTGGAGTTGTAGCTAGCCCCACTGTAATGCTTGCATCACCAAAGTTTTTTAGATCCCATTAGATTTTTCACTTAAATTGGACAATGACTCTCTTTGTATCGTCATTATCACATGTCCTTTCATGTGATTTTGTCAACAAAATGTTCAATCAGTTTTTTACACACTTCTTCTATCATCATGTCAATTATCGTAAGGGCCCACACAAATGCAACCAAAACAAATAAAGGGAAGAACTTCAAGGTTGGGGAGGATAATTAATTTTGTAGAAGCTTCCTTCATGTGAGCTAGGACCCTATTACATGCAATGGACAATGTTCCACCACATTTCGGGAATGAGTATCTTTTCACTACAATTGTTTGAAGTTAGAGGGTTATCCTTAATGGTCATCGAAAAGTTTTGGAACCAAATGGGGAATCATTAAACACAATGTTTCCAAATTTGTTGGTGTTTATGGAAGTGTTATTTCTTTGAACAAGTCAGGTAACTTTGTAGAAGATACTCTTCATAAAACATTAGAGCTATATAAAATTAAGCACCTAAAAAACTAATTAATATTTTGTTTTATTCATTATTGGCTTTTGTCAAAAGATGTGCCTACACTATTACAAAAATGGAGTGCAATTCACTAACTTAAATCACTATGGGACCTTATAAAATGAAATAAGTTCATTGCATTTTATTGATTTCATTATAATATCACTATGTAAACATCATGTTTCATTGCTAGTTAACATAATTCACTATTATAATTTATTGTAGTAAATAGGTTTATTTTTATGTTTTAAAAATATTCTATATACGTTACTTTATGATATACCCTATATTGTTTTAAGTTATTTTAGTTATTCTAACTTATACTTTATGTTATTATAAGTTATTATAATCTATTATAAATTATTGTACCTTAAACTATTATACGTTATTTTACCTTAAGGTATCTTAACTAACTTATTATAAACTTTTAAGTTATTCTAAATTAAATTATTCAACTAACCTCAAATTATACTTTAAATTATTTTAATTTAAGTTAATAGATGTTATTTCAAGTTATATTTTAAGTTATTCAAGGTCATTCTACTCTATGTTATTATAAATTATTTTACCCCAAATATAATAACTTAAAATAATCTAAAACAAAATATAATGACCTAAGGTAAAATAATTTAGAATAGAAAATAATAACCTATGAAAAATGATTAAAAATACCTTACAATATGATAACTACTAATACCTTATGATATTTTAAAATATAGAATAATCAACAATAATTTATAATACAATAATCATTAATAAAATAGTCACTAATAGGCACCAATAGAATAACCATCAATAGCCACCAATAAAATAACCACTAATGGCTTACAATGGAACAACCACCAATAACCATTAATAAAATAACCACAAATAGTAATTAATATAATAACATTAAACACCACCAATATCCACTAATAAAATATCCACCAATAGCCATTAATAATCATCAATATCCACCGATAGCCATTAATAGAATAACCACTAATAGCCACTAATACAATAACCATTAATAATCACCAATATCCACCGATAGCCATTAATAGAATAACCACTAATAGCCACTAATACAATAACCATTAATAATCACCAATATCCACCAATAGCCATTAATAGAATAACCACTAATAGCCACTAATACAATAACCATTAATAATCACCAATATCCACCAATAGCCATTAATAGAATAACCACTAATAGCCACTAATATAATAACCATTAATAATCATCAATATCCATTAACAAAATATCCACCGATACCCATTAATAAAATAACCACTAATAGTCATTAATATAATAACCATTAATAACTACTAATATCCATTAATAAAATATCCACCAATATCCACCAATAGCCACTAATACAATAAACATTAATAACCATTAATATCCACTAATAGATATTAATAAAATAATCACAAATAGCCACTAATACAATAACCATTAATAGAATAATAACCAATAGCCATTAATAAAATAACCATTAATAGAATAACAACAATAGCCAATAATAAAATAATTACTAATAGCCATTAATATAATAGCCACCAATAACCATTAATAAAACAACCACTAATAGTCATTAATAACCACCAATAACCACTAATATAATAGCCATTAATAAACACCAATATCCACCAATAGAATAAACATCAATAGGCATTAATAGAATAAACACCAATAACCATTAATAGAATAGACACCAATAACCATTAATAGAATAGACATCAATAACCATTAATAGAATAGACACCAATAACCATTAATAAAATAATCATTAATAGAATAGACACCAATAACCATTAATAAAATAATCATTAATAAAATAGACACCAATATCCACTAATAGAATAGCCACTAATAATCACAAATAAAATAGCCACCAATAATCACTAATAGAATAACCACCAATAATTAATAATAAAATAGCCACTAATAACCACTAATAGAATAACCATCAATAATCATTAATAGAAATACTACTAGTAGTCACTAATAAAATAGTCACCAATAACCATTAATAACCACCAATAGAATAGGTACCAATAGTTAATAATAACCACTAATAGCCCTAATAAAAACACAACCAATAACCATATATTACAATTGCTTAGGATTGCCAAAAATAATTTAGGGTGAAATAATCTATAATAAACAAAAAAAACTTAAGGTGAAATAGCCTATAAAAACCTAGAATTGCCAATAATAACATAAGGTGAAATACCTTTTAATAACCAAAAGTAATAAAAAATAACCATAAATAGTCATAAATAATGTTAAGTGAAATAATTTAAATTAATGAAAAATAGCCATATAATAATTGAAAGTAGCTTAGCATAGGTAGTATTATTATATTAGCAAAAATCTTATCCATCCATTAAAGTTTTTTTTTCCCAAAAGAATGGTCATTGAAATGTTATTGAATAATGATCTTCAATTTTTCTTTTTATTCAAATGATTTTACACTTTCAAAAGGAACTAAATGTAATTATGTACATTATTGAAATTTTTAAAAAAGTAAACTTGAATCATTTCATTGAATAAAATCTCAATAAGATATGAATTTTCAAATTTTATTTTTTTGTAATGTTTAAAATGAAGTATTTGATAAATAGAATGTAATGTAACATATTATCACAACAAGTGTAGTGGTTTGATGGTAGGGGTGTTTGTTTCCATTCTAAAAGTCAAGGGATCAAACTTCATGAATGGTGTTGTGTGTGGTCAACAATGGTAAGTTGATCGAATATTCTCCTATTTAGTTCTCTAGAATATGTGCTTAGTTTGATTACATGCCCTACCTATGTAGGTTAGGTTTTTAACCTAGCTTAAGTAGTGACATGTGTTAAGAAATCATAGGCTGAAAATCATGAAATTATCAATAATATTATATATTAAATAAAATAATTTTAATTGATTTCCATGTTGGATAGTTAATTAACTAGCAAATGAATGGCTTGGTAAATTTGTATTTCATTTGAGAATAACGTTGTTTCATTAGGTACTAGTGAAACAAATCATTGTCTTTAACAATTAGTCCCTGCTCAATAGGGGGTTAATTAATTTCATCAAGTCAAAATTGTTCAAATTCATTCAAAATCTAGTGAAATCCAAAGTGAATTAAGACGCATTTTGGTCTAGTGTTAAGTGGAATGATTTATGTGAAAACTTCAGAAAAACACCACCCATGAAATGCCCATGTCCTTCTATTCAAGAAACTTGACCTGAAGAATTTGAAGGCAATGATTTTGGTGCAAAGGTTATTGTTCGTACCATGCTTTCCCAAGGTGGGAGGATCGCGAAACAACTTACAAGTAATTAACATATGAAAAGGAACAAAGACTTGGGAAAGTCCATGAGGTGGTGTTAAAAGCACAAACAACACCAACTTCCAAAATGGTAGTACTAATGTGTGCCAAGGTGGAAACCTTGCAAAAGCACACAACTTTGCAACTTTTCACAATGCACGTGGATATAGTTGTGTTTGATCTAAAAATGAAAGAGTATTTGCAACTTCAATGCTCAGAGGAGATGGTGAAGCTTAAATGGTAGTTGGTAGTGCTTCAAAGTTTGACACCTATTTATGTGGTCATGGTCACGAAAATTAACATAGAGATTACAACAAACATTGAAATAACTATTGCCATGCCCATTAACAATTTTGTACAAAAGGATCTAACTAATGTTGTGCTCTCACCCAACATAATAAAAAAGATTAAACAATGTTGACTGCTCAATTTTTGACATTTACAATAATTGATAGGATTCATTTGAACCTTACAATGGACATGATGAAGAAAATAGTTCAAGCTTTGACTTCTGTTGAAATTTAGCAAGGTTTTTTTTACAACCATTCATTTTTGCATGTTTAATGGAAGGAAACCTAAATATATTTTAATCAATTTTGTTTTGGATTAGAAGATTTTTCTTTTGGGCAACTATTTTTTATGGAATGGGAAAGATAACAAATGCAATGTGTTAATGGAAATGGTTAATGCATATTTTTTGTTCTTATGATAACATTTATGACTGGGATGTGAAAAAGTGCATGGCTAATTAACTTGACCTAGATCATTGTTGTAGACAAATGATAGGTTCCTAGATTTCAAACATAAGAACATAGGAAAAGCACATTGGCTTGGCCACCAATAAAACCCATCATGGGTGGTAGTAGAGATGGTTGCAATGCCACCAAACATTATGCAATTGAATTTACTAAAAATTGTGATGATGCTTTTAGGTGATGTTTGTATGTTTTCTTTGTTAAATGTTTCTTAAATTTGTTGATTGGACCTATTTTTTCAAACCATAGTTACATTATATGAAAGTATTAACACCAATATTTCAAAATGGGTTGTTTCTTACATCTCCATGCACATTTGTTGGAAAAATTTAGATACCCCAACGAATTCTTTAGTTGGAATAACTAGTACAACTATGGTTCCAAGAAAACCATACAATCAAAGCCACGGGGTTATTTTTCAGCTATGGGAACATACAAAGTATAGTAATAACAACAACTTCACAACTATATAGCAACAACTTCAATTTGACATGATCAAAATAGTAACAACCTCAATTTGACATAGCTAGGAGGGAATCACTAAAAAATACAATGCAATTGTTCCAATTTCAAAGTCCTTGAGTTCAAGATCAAATTACAAAAATGTTAACATGGGTTCAAACATTGGTTCAAACAAAACTCCAATATGTAATTTCAAGCAAAGTTAGGACCTTTCATAGCCTAAAGATGTTCAATCAAATCACCTTGCAAGCTATGATATGTTCTTACATTCTCAAGTTCCATTGTGCCTTGCATCAAAGGTCCAAATTCTTTAAGGTGTACCACTAAGGACAAAAAGGACTTAGTCCGTAATGGAGTCCTCTTTTGTCTTATATTTTGATCCCCATTAATATTAATGAGTCAAAATGTGTCAAATTATTTATAAGTACCATATGTTAGGCCACTACAATTTTAAATTCCATCAATCTCATCCATTTTGTGTTTTTAGATGGTCAAATAGGACTATGCAAAGGAATACAAAAAGGGTGACAGTGTGACAATATTTTGGTACTCCTTAAAAAATTTGGACCTTCAAGTCTTTGAATGATAACCCTCATTTTAGGTCAAGAACATTTCTAGGTTCAAATAAGTTTTCCAAGCATGTGTCACTCTCATCTTCAACAATCACATTGTGAAGAATTACACACATTATCATGATGTCATCAATAGTGGCTATGTTCCAATGCTTAGAAAGGTTCCATATAATTACAAATCTTGCTTGCAAGACACCAAATGCTTTCTCTACATCTTTGCATGGAAACTCTTGCATCATTGCAAAGTGAGACCTCTTTTCATCTTAAAGCTCATGGATTGTTTGCACAAAGCATGACCATCTAGGGTAGATTCATCTACCTAGAGATAATATCTAAGATACATAGAACCATTCATAGAGAAATTTAGGCTCATAGATTCACCCCTCAACATGTATGTAACTAGAGGAGACTTATCTAATACATTGATGTCATTGTTGCCCCCAAGTAGACCAAAAAATGTGTGCCATATCCACAATGATTGATCAACTATGGCCTCAAGAATTATGCTTTTGTGCTCGTCCTTATCCTAAAACTAACTTTGCCAAGCAACATGACAATTCTTCCATTGATAATGCATGTAATTGATTGATGCAAACACATCTAGAAAATCTCTAACCTCATTGATTACTAGTTGTTTCATGAGGTTAGCTCGTGTTGGTTGCCTCAAGTAGGTAGATTTGAAACAAGCTCAAATTCCTATAACAAAGCGCTTTTGAAAGCTTCCATGGTTGTGTTTTTGCCCAACTTGTAATATTCATCAATAGCATCTGCAACCATTCTATAGGCAACATTCTTAGTGCTATAATGCACTTTTGAATGTAGGCAAACCTTGCACACCCAAAACATCTCACCTATAATAAAAGTAGACATCATGAGCTAGAAGTGTGTTCATAATTCTTCTAAAAAAAAAACTATTCATCTTTAATCACCTTGTAAATAATCTCCCATCATACACATGGTTTTTAGAAAAATAGTTAACATAAATCTTATCATGCCCGAGTTGCCGATCTTTAGCCAAATTTGGAAATCTTCCAGGTCGAGAGCCACCATGGATTGGGTGTTACAATTGCAATGCTTGCATTTTCTTGAACTGACATGTTGATGAACCAATCTTCATCTTCATCTTCATACATGTGCTTTGTTACTTGAACTACTAGAACATCTCTCCATTATTGAACCATGTGTAATTAGAGATGTGGATTTCTAGGGATTGTGAATCAACAAGATCCAAATATTTTTAATTTCGTGCTTGCACCAACATTATTTTTGGTTCACTATGCCAAAACATGGCATCCATGACTAGACCAATACCACTACACATGGCATAAATGACTAAAAATGCATAAGTGATGGGTCCGATTCAACTAGAAATGACGTAAATGACTAATCTAGTTGAAAAGGATTAGTCATGGACGCCATATTTTGATGTCATGGTTAAATTTCCACATCATTGGACATGGCAAAAAAAGGAAAGGAAAAGTTGCAAAAATATTTGGAGATGACAAATTTGAAGCCCCCAAAAAAAACTGTCCACTACTAACGTTTTTGTTGGGGGCGAATTTTCACACAATGGTGACAAAAAAATTTGGAATGAATATGGAATTTTTTTCCTTGTATTGTAAATTCAAAAGAAAAGGACAAAAAATAAAAAAGCTTGCCAATCTTTTGAAACAAAATAATAATTTGAACCCAAAAAAAACGTAGTCACTACCACCATTTTTATTTGGGCAAATTTTTGCACAATGGCAACATAAAAATTTGGAAAATATATGGATTTTTTTTAGTTTCCTATAAATTCGAAAAAAAAAACCAAAATATTGGAAAACTTGCCAATCTTTCAAGACAACAGATTTGAAAAAAAAAACTCTGGTCACTACTAGCGTCTTTTTTTTGGGACAAATTTTCGCATAACGCTAAAAAAAAAGTTTGGGAAAAAAATGTTTTTTTTTTTAATATATAATGAAAATTCGGAAAAAATGCTCCAAAAATGGGAATAGACAGCAATCTTTCAAGACCACAAATTTGAAAAAAAGAAAGGAAAAGAAAAACTTGGCTAGTAGGTTCATCAATTGAATTATCAACGCAATGAAAGGTGAGCACAATGTCATTTGAACCCTAAGAAATGTTTGTGTGTGAGCTTCTCAAGCTTGTAGCAACATGTTTTGTGGTGAAAAACTCGCAATATGTTACTACACTGCTCTAAGTTGTGTGCATACTCTAAATTGTTGTGCAAATGATGAACAATAATTTTTTTTGGTGAAAGTGACTAACAATAATCTCCTTGTGTGTGCACAAGCTACGAACTATAATGCAAGATAACTCACAGCTCGCTCTCAAAAAAAACTTTTAAAAAAAAAAGACTAGTTAGAGACTCCCTGAATCACAGCTGACTTTCAAAAAAAAAAAAAGACTGAGTGAAGACTCTCTAATAAACAAGTTTAAACTTGACACATGACAAATGTGAGGAGGAGCTGAGATGTGTTGAATTCCAAGGAAATTACTTCCACGATGTATCAAAATCATATGACGAGAAGTGAAGTGCGGGAGCTCTTGCAATGGGGGAGTGCAAAAATATGCCGTCACTTTTGGGTGATGGACCTCTAAAGTCACCAGCAATGTCGATTTTACAAGAGCAGTTTGACGGCCTGCGGTGGAGATGCTCTTTTAGAGGGCATGTTACATACCATGATTTTTCCTCATGAAGGGTGGACGTTTCAAAAAATGTAATACCTTACCCTAGGGTCAGACTCGTCATTAATTAATCCTTGAAATATTGAAATGAAATTTTTATAGAAATATCAAGTTGAGCTGTTGAAAACAATCATTTTAGTGTACAATTTTGCATCAATGAGATTACCACGTAAACACAAGCATAGTCTAATTGGGATCAGCCCATGGACAAGGACTACACATCATGATCCACTTGGGATGCTTGAGAGGGATTTGCATTGGGGTCTCCTTTGGATACTTGGAGCAAATTGAAAGATTGGACATCAAGCTATGCGAGATCTGCAATACCTCATAGTTGCTTCTATGTAATCGAAGTACAGTAGAATTTGATAAAGTTGTTTTTCTGCAGTTCAGTGCCAGGGAGAAGAGGTGTTACTGTGGTAGGAGTTCCTTTTGGGTCTTTTGCAATGGTGGAATCACAGACTAGAGAAGGTAAACTAAACATCAATCCAGTCAGAGTTGAAATGTCAAGGGAGCCCAGTAAACCAACCATATATGAAAGGCTTGGTTTTGGGTCTTGCAGAACTATTTGTGTAACACATGCATGGAGCTTTCACAGAAAACACTGTTGCTAATAGCAAACCCTGACACATTGAAGGAGGTGATCAGTTTGTAGAGGACCATACAGTGTCCAGCCCCCCATTAGGCAGGCCTGCAGACCAAGGTCAGTGCACCCATCCCCTTTTTTGCCATCCTTTGTCTCGAAAGGGAGACAGGGATCTAGATTTTTTTTAATGAGTTCTTGGAGTTTTGCCTTTGCATGGCGGTTTAGGTCCTCATTGATTAGTTTTGTGTTTTTGCGTCTAGTGTGGTGTAATGTGGGAGTATGGCCGAGGACTATGTGCCTGCAATGCTTAATTTGGAGCTAGATGCAGAATTGGGACCTGATGTTACAAAACAAGTTGATCTTAAATTGGAGCCTGAAAGTGTTGTGGGTTATGTGCTGCTATCAAACATCTATGCTGGTGCCTGCAATAGGCATCTCTGTGAGAATGTCAGCAAAATGTGGGAGCATGAGCATGCTTGGAGGATGTTCAACATGATGCTACCTTGAGATGTGGTCACTTGGAAATATTGGGACATGTGAAATGCAGGCAAGGGCAGAAGGCACTGGAATTATTTTGACAAATGCAACACGAAAGGTGTGTGATCAAACTCTGTTACCTTTGTGGGGTGCTGAATGCATGTGGCGGCATAGTTGCACTTGAAGAGGGTAGGTGTCCTATGAGCAGATCATTGAAAGTGGATGGGATTGCAGATGTTTTTGTGGGAAATAGCTTGGTTGACATGTATGCAAAATTTGGGAGCATGGAGGATACTTAGAGGGTGCTCAACAAGATGTCATCTGGAAATGTGGTGACTTGGGCTGCCATGATATTTGGACATGTGAGATGCAGGCAAGAGCAGAAGGCACTGGAATTATTTTGACAAATGCAATGCAAAGACAGGATGTTGTGCAACCAAACTCTGTTAGTTTTGTGGGATGCTGAATGCATGTGCCAGCGTTGTTACACTTGAAGAGGGCAGGTGTGCTGATGAGCAGATCATTGGAAGTGGATGGGATTCAGATGTCTGTGTGAGCAGTAGCTTGGTTGACATTTATACAAAATGTGGGATTGTCGAGGATGCTTGGAGAATGTTCAACAAGATCTCATCATGTGATGTGGTCTGTTGGAATGCCATACTTGGAGGATTTGCCATCCATGGGCATTACCAGGTGCTGTGTATCTGTGTACACCCACAATTGCACTAGACCCTTCAAAAATGTTTGCAGTACACCACACTTTTTCCCAGAGCACACCAGATAGAAAGAGAGGTGGCAGTCAGAGACCATGGCAGTGGTAAGTTTTCTTGTGTTATTCCTCTCTGTCTACAGCCTTCTTCCAACACTATGTCTGTTTTATTTGTCAAAAGTCTTCACCTGTTGATTATAGTGATATCTTCTGAAGCAAATCAAAAGATTGGACACAATCTATGCAAGATGCATTACCTTGTTGTGGCTTCTGTATGATCAAACTACATTATCTGATAGGAAGTTTTTTCTGCAGTTCCTGGAGGTCAGAGAGACAAACTGTGGTGCTGAGAGTTTCTTTTGGATCCTTCACAATGATGGGACCACAGATCCTAGAAGGTAACTGAACATCAATCCTGTCAGAGTTCACATCTCAATGGAGCCATTAGGTCTTGTTAGTGTCAATCCTGTTGCTCTCTCTTGGAGCACAGAACATACAAGAGTCATGCAATGTTGTGCACTTACTAAGTTTTTTGGGGATGAATTTGGCATTTGGTGTTGGTAACAGAGCTTTGATTTTCCAGAACAAGAAGCAACAAAGGCCTTATATCCACACTTCCATCACAACATGGATAAGATCAGTTCACCTGTGTATGTCGAAATGCTAGGCTAGTTGCAGGTAGACGGGGTTCTGAAAATCATAACAATGGAGTGCATGCTGCTGTACCATGTAAAAGAATGGGAGTTTCTGATCAATTGGAAGTTTCCAGCCTGCTCCAAGAAGTCTGACACTTGCTTTTCTTTGATGTACAAGACTTGCTGGGAGCGATTTGAGTCAAGCACTTTTCACTTGGAGTTGTTTCTGTCTCTTTTTTGCAACTGGGATGTTTGACATTCTCCTAAATATCTATAATTCAAACGCTCCCATTTTGTTCTGTGGCTTTCTTGATGGTGATGCTCACAGAATTGTGAATCAGTGGCCTTGTTGTATAATGCAGACCATGAAGCATATGAGTTCAATTGAGACACATCATTCAGAAAATTGTAAAGGTGGATCAGGGTTATTATCTGGACTACCTAGGGAGGATGTTCATTTGTCAATTCTCTAACTGCATTCAAGGCATGCTGGGCAGCTATAAAGCCATGGCTTGATAAAAGGACACAAAAATCTTGAAGTGTGTGGTGCTAACTTTTCATCTAAGTTGCAACTCAATTGTGCCTTCAAGGGTCAAATTGTCACCAACAGGTCCACTTGAAATGCAGGTGGCCAAGTCTGAGGAAGATGTTGGACCTTAGGAGCATCAGGGTGAGTCTCCAGATGAACAAGCTCTAATGTCAGCAGCTGTAGCTAATGGTTATAGAACTTTGTAGAGCATACATCATCGAGCATCATTATCAACATGTCTTGGGTGAGATCCAAAGGTATGAAGCAGGTATTATCTACTGAATCAGACTGGTTAGAGGTTGATGTAGCAAACTGATTGGATGTATCCTGGTGCTCAGAAATGATGTAAAGTTTATGGTGGTGAATGAATAGGTAGTAAGTGTTGGGTATCCATGAGTTTGACAACATTTGGAAGCAGATGTCAATAGTGGTTGATTGCCCTGACAGGACTATCAAGCTGCTTTATGAAGGGTACTGATACTTTACTTCTGGACATTGTTGCCACTGTGGCTGAATGTCCCCAGTCTCTGAAGTTGGCAGGGAATTGTGACTCTTTTGGTGGAGGACAAACACTGTGCTGAAGTAGTTGTGCAAATATACTTGGGCATCTTGACAATTATGAGAGGGAGGGGCTTTGGACACTGGTTGTAGCATCAACAGAACTCACTCAGAGACAGGTTTCTCTCCTCACAGGGGACAAGCAGGAGACAGCCATCATCATTGGATTTTCACACTTGCAGCTTGAGTGGGACATGCACCAGATCATCAACAATGAGAACACAAGAGTAGGTTGCCAGGAAGCAATAATGAAGGCTAAGGGAACGCATGAAATAATGTCTACCCAGAAGGAGAGGAGATTCTCCTTCAGAAGACATAACAGTCTGGGAGGCAATAGTCTTACTAGTGAAGAGATCTCAAATGGAACCACAATGTCCTCAGCAGAATCAAACCAGGTATTCAACATGCAGTGCTACAAGTTTAGATTAAAGAATGGTGGGAGGTTGGGTTGCAAAACGAGGAAGGAGAGACCAGCTATTAGCACTTATAATCAATGGCAACAGCCTTGTGCATGCTTTGTCAGAAGAGTTGGAACAAGATGTGTGTACTCACCTCTCATCCCATTTTCTCCTTGGGCATGCTTATGCTACAATGTATTGCCATTCCTCAGTTACAGATTCAAATTTCCAGTTCATGTCCATTGAACACATTTCTGAACTAGACCCAGACCAAACTTGGATCTGGCGGGTCTCTTATCCAAGTAAGATCCATTAGAACCGGGAGTTAGCAGTCCAAAGGTTTTGACCCAGACCTAGATCCATGAGGTCTTAACTTTTAGGAATATTCTTTAGACCCAGATCCGGATCCATGAGGTCTTAACTTTTAGGAATATTCTTTAGACCCAGATCCGATGGGTCTTTGGTTTAATTTTGTTTTGAAAACCTGAACCCGACAACTCTTCAACAAATCAAGATTCAGCCAATGCTAATTCACATCAACAATTAGCAGGTTCTTTGGCTTCATAGACCACAAGGTGAGGATGGATGGGGTAGATCACAAGGTGATCACCACTCTAGGTGCCTTACACCTAAAGGTAGTATTTAGGGACTTAAGATGCCCCCAACTACTGTAAAACAACAGCCAAAGCTTGACTAGACATTTCAAACAACAATAGTCATAAATCCTAAGGGAGATATAATTTGGGTTATGAGTGAAGATGGTAAGAGTTGAGACCAGTGTTGGCAGGTTCACTAGAACAAGCAGGTTCTTTGGCTTCTCTGGTTCCAGGTTCTAAGTGCACATGTTGGACAAGAGCAGTGTTACAGAAATGTTTTTATTTTAGTTGTGTGAGGTAGACCTGAATCTAATCCTAAACTAGATCAGGCTCCAAATTTTGAAGGAAATGTTTTTAATTATTTTTTAAAATAAATATAAATAAAATAAAAATTGCAGCAAAGGTTCCCATGAAACAAAAGAAAAAAAGGTTCAAAACTGGAATTGAAGGTTCTCTTAAAAATCAATAATCAGACAACACTGGTTATGACCATGATTGCTTTTCAAAATTATTGTAAATTGAAAACTAGCTTCTATTGAGATAGATGCTCCACACTTTCCCCAAACCATCCCCAAAATTTGATGGCAAAGCAAGAGTTCCACTTATCATAAAGCACTTGGAGGAAGTCCCTAATATATTTAAAGGGCATGTGATATCTATGAATATCCCTCCTAGAAAGGATTAGAGATCTTATGCCTACTTGTTTCACCATTATAATGGCCACCAACATAGCTCATTAGAAAGCTCCATGCAAAGCTCCATGCTTTCAGAAAGGAGGAGCTAGGGTTCATACTAGGGGAGCTAAGAGGATGGCTCCCGGGTATCAGTATGAAGATTGTATGAAGATTACTATCTTAAATCTAGTACCAAAAGTTGCCCTAGTTGGTTTGGCAGCCAAGTGCTTAATAATTTAAAAAATTTAATCAGTTATGTTCGGCAGTAAAAAAATACAATTTGACGTTAAATTAAATAATGAAGCTATTGTGCTTGACAGCTTCATTCAGATTTTTAGCATTGGAGGCACGTATGTTTCACAATTTTTGATAATTCCAAAAACTAATTAATTAGTGCCTAACCAGGCTAGGTACTACAGTAGTCTGGTCTCTTTCTATACCAATATTGATTCTATAGTTGATACCAGTTTTAACCCCATATACCAGACCAACACTCCAACACTCGAAAAGACTTAAAAGAGGGACCTGATTATGACACCAGAACTGGTTACACGTTTATAAAATTTCATGGGCTAGTTGGATTGCGAAGAACAGCCATGTTACATGAGTAAACTTTTGTTGTTCAGATGCACACAAACTGGCCCACTGTAAAGGACCATTTTTTACATTTATGTGTGAAAAATGAAATTCATATTAGGGGGTTTTTTTGCACACATATAGAGGTCGTAGGTAGTAGGTACCCTGTATGAATGGTTATGGGGCCTGAAACTGTTTCGGCCCTTAAGTTCATTTTCCCCAAGTCCAGATTTGAATGTTACCAATCTACTTGGTATGACAAGCAAAAAGTTACCTATTCCTTGACTTGGAAGAACCCGCAAGGAGATCTGAAACCATCAATACCCGCAAAATCTTGGTATGAATCAGTGTTGGGCAAATCCATGGCTTATCATATGCCAACAGGTAACTTACTATGGAACAGGCCCCACAAACATGGTGAGCCTGGTTGGAAGAGATAAGAGGGATTCCTAGATGATAATGGGTTCTACCACGGCCTGTTCTACCGTGTAATGGATGGGTTTTCCACACTGTTGATTCAGATCTCAAGCATGTTCTTCACCATCATTCAGGTTACAAGTGAAACTGGCCTCCCATTACAAGTGGAACCAACAGAGAGGGCTGCCTGAATAAGATACCCAAACTGGTTATGATAAGGATATATAAATCTCCAAGAAGTTCTCATCTCCCTCCAAGAATGGTATTGGTATTAGATAAATGTGGAGCTGCATATTAGTATGCAAATACCTGATTGTTACCTGAACCCCCCCTCTAAGCAAGGGATTTCCACACAACAGAATTAGACCCAACATCCTGCTTCAATTTTCACACTACACAAAAATACTTGGGGAAAAAAGGCGTGGGAAGTGGCTTGGGTGACCTTGCTGGGTGTGGCTTCCTTATCCAGCTGCTGGAGCAAGCCCACTGCAAAAAGGACCAAGGAACTTCACCCTGATTCGAGCTTGATTCCTCAACCATATCACTTCTGCCCATTTGTTTTTATATTCTAACTTTATCACATGAATTAGTCTTATCTCTAGCTCAAATAGGGTGTACAATAGACCTTTCTTTAAAGTCCTACCTAGTTTAGCCCCTCTTTCACCTCTTGTTCCTCTTGTCATGCCCATTTTGTTGTTATTTTAAAGTCACTGAGAGTCATAATCAAACATCAAAATTAAGTATGGGAATTCCCAAAGGGGGTATTGAGTACAACTTTTTTTCAACTAGAAGCTACCCAAGTTAAGCTTACAATATTTGGGATTTTGAGTTGTGTGCATGTAGGACATTGCTTGACGTCTTTAGGATTTGAATTTTAAGATTTTAAGATTATAGTTTTAGGGTTAAGGTTCTAGGGTTTAACTCTTCAGCTTTTAGGATTTTAAGATCATGTGCTTGTTTTGAACCTTCCTCATTTGAATTACATGTTTTCAACTCCTTGAAGGTCTCCCACAAATGGTCTTTTGGGGTCTCCTCAACAAATGGGGCTTTAGGGTAAGCCTTTAGGTAATGTAGGTAAATGGCCTTCCACATTGTACTAGTAGCAAGGATTAGTTGACTCACATGTTTTTTGTCAATGCAATAGGCAACAAAATGAACTTTATAAGATGCCACTAATGTGTTGAACAATAAGGATTCCACAATTTGCCAAAGCACCTTATCCCAAGAAGGTTGTTTTGCCTTATTCATGGCAACCAACTTGAATTGTTGAGTCTATGCTATGAAATCATTAGGCTTTAAAATGCTTTTCATCCTTTTAAAAAGAACTCACAAACACACAACATTCAAACAATTTTTGAATTTTTAAGGGTTTTAAATAATTTAGAATTCCAAAGCTTTTAGAATTTCAAACCCTTCAAATTTTAAAAGCTCTAAAATTCTAGGCTTCAAATGGTTAGGGAAAATCTCTTATTACATTTTCTGTCGCAACCCCACTTTAGCCAAGTGTGAGGGTGAAGCCCAACACTTGGAAAAGTTGGAGATTTGGAGTCCTCTGGGACTCCCGAATGTTTAGAGCTCAACAACAAGGCCCAAAACACCTTGCATTGAGGTGTTCTTGGTGTCATTGGAAAGGTCTTGAAACGTAGATATCGAAAATGACCTCGCATGGGCCATTCGGACATTTGCAACCCAAGTTATGGGCAAAAGAAGGGCCGGGAGTCAAACTGGCAGTTTGACTCCCGACCACTAAAAGTCGGGAATCGACCTCTTCCCGACGTCCGAATTGAGAGTGCGACACGGAGTTGGAAAGATCTCGACGAGGGCTACAACTTTGGTTTAGACCTCGTTGCGATCAGACGCCACAATCGGGAGTTATGGCCGTTCAAAGTTTTGGGAGTCCAGCCGGGACAGTTTCGGGACTCCATTTCGGGAGTCCCAACAAAATGTGCCATTTGGATGCAGCCTCAACAGCGAGCTGCAAAGAATACTATAGGGAGTAAGGTGGTGGCTTACTCCCAAGTGTGGGCCGTGGTGAGTCTTGTGTGTCCAAGTGCCCGTGGCAAGTCCCAACACCAAGGGTGTCCCGAATGCTAAACTAACCTCTTGTGGTTGGTTTTTGGATGCAGATTCACACGAGCTAAATTAGTCCCTCTTCCTAGTCTAATCCCTGGGCTCCCAACTCGACCCTCTACCCCTTTTTAGAGTTGGAAGCTGGGAGCGCGCCGCTAAATCACAATTTTCGCAACTTGACTTTGTGAAACCCTCAAGTGGGTTTCACCCCGTGACTTGGGAGCGCGTCATTTTCAAAGATCCAAATTCATCAAATTAAATCTCAAAAGCATCATATTACATTTCAAATGGTTAGGGTAGACCTCTAATTACATTTTAAAACTTTCAAACACATTAAATTATAATTCAAAACATTTCAAAGCCTTTGGATATTTTTGAGTTTTTTAAGGTTTTTAAGGGGTTTTAAAACTAGAACAAAAACAAGAAAAAAAGAACCATCATCGTCAAGGGGGGGGAGCATGGTAAAGTGTACAACTAAAAATACTTGCTACTCTAATTGTCAAGTGAACAAAAAGTAAGACCAAAACCCATCTCAAAATTGTTATACATTCAATCTTTTTAATTGAATGATAAGTAACAAATTACTTCTTCATTATTATGCATTAATTTTTAAATTTTGCGATGTAAAAGTAGGTTTCAAATAGAATTTTCTACATACAAGTAGCTTTAAAAACCTACTTTTTGTAATGTAACATTTGATTCAAGTATGTGTCAAGTATATTTTACCAAAGAGAAAGTAGATTTGTTTTTTGGTGAGGCTTTTGAATATACAATGATCTTTATGCTATAATTTCATACATGTATATTTCATTAAATTTTTTAATGAAAAAGTAGGTTTGAACACCATATTGACTAGTCAATTTCAAACCTATTTATTCCCTACTTTTATTATTCCAAAGTTTTTGAAATTTTGTAGTTTATTTACAATAAACCCAATTGAAGGTTCAATAGTTTCAAAATGAAATTTAAGTAAAATTTGAATCGACTTTCTTATGTTTTCATGAAAAACTACCTTTTTTTATATATACTTTACCATGTTTTCACCTAGGGAGGGTTTAAAATTTTAAAAGAACCAACAAAAAGTGATGATTGTGCCATAAAGGGGAAGGAATGGAGGGAGGGAGGGTTTAAAACCAAAATAAAACTAACAAAAGGAAGACCATCAGCATCAAAAAGAGGGTTTTTTTAACTAGGACAAAACCAAGGAAGATCATCACCATTAAGCGGGGAGGGGGCTAGACCAAAACAAAACCAAAAAAAGGAGGATGAAGACAAGGTAAAGGTCAAATTTTTTAAAGTATAAGCTTTCAAGCTCTTCTACTTGTGTTGTGCACATTGCCCCAAGTTGCAACCCCTTTCCAAAGATGTTATTTCATGGGCTTGTGAATGTGAACATTAGCTTGATGGAATATTCCTTGGTATATTCCATCAACATCACAAAAATTTAATAGATTTTTCCAACATGGAGAAGATATTTCTAACAAATTAAATATCATTCCACATCACAATAATATTTGAATTTTTCTTAAAATTTTGAATATTTTGACAAATCAACCATGTGGCAATGTTCACATCAATCATGAACATTAACTAATGCTATGAGCAATGAGTTATTTTATTTGTTTCCAAAAAATCCATACATGCCTAGGGCGTATGTGTTAACAAAGTTCAAAGCTTGGGGTATGTTTCCATAAGGTTACTATGATCATAATTGCCAACAATAGGTTATGTTCACAACAACCCAATGGAGGGACACTGATGTGAGCCTTATTCCAATAATAACTTTCCATTGCATAGCTACAATGGCTTTAAAAACTATTATTAATGAATGATAATTCAATTACTTTCTAGCTAACTTTTAACCACACATGTTTCATTAAAAATTATTTTAAAAAGTGAAACATGTCACCTTATAGTGATTCACAATTTGACCAATAAATGAAACCATACTAGAGGTGAACCAATTTAAGCAAAAAATGTTGATGTATAACAAATATGATAATGTACAATGAACTTTTTCTTGGTGGCAATCTTAAATTGAAGTAAAAACTTTTGGAATGTGCATGACAAATTTTTATAACTCAAAATTCATTTTAAATCAAAATCAACCTTGATCCAATAATTGGATTGAGGAGTGGGCACATTCAATGTACACATAGTATATAACATACAATTTTTTTACGACCATGGGGTGTCATATTGGGTGACATGTTCCATTAAGAAGAAACAAAAAACAAAAAAGGATAAATTATGCCCACTTCAAGGATCTTCCTTCCTTTCATTTGACATTTTTTTCATTAAAATATTCAATAATAAAGTTTTTATGGCTTACTAACACTAAGAAATCTTTTTTTTGACCATTTTTTTTTTGAAATAACAATTTTCAAAAAAACATTTTCTTACATCATTTTCATTCCACCTAAAATTTCATACAAAATTAGTTATGACAACTCTTCCATGTGGTCAATGTAGGGGTGTTAGAATTGTGAGATGTATGTGATTCTAATCAAATGGAAAAATCTAATGGAAAGGAGTAGTCGTAACAAATTTTGTTACAATAGCCCCCTAATGGAAAGATGTCATTAGACATGTTAAATTGTTCAAAGATTTCAATTTTGTTTTGATGATGGATTTCTTAATTGTTTTGACCACATTAATGATGCAATTGTTGTGAAAGGAGGAAAGGGATGTTAAAGCTAAAAAACTTGTACTATATCAATTATCATTTATTGCCATCTAAGTTTTTTGTTCTTTGTATATCTGAATGTAATTATTTTATTCATATATTGAGGTATTTGGTCCTAGTTGCACAAAGTAGAATAGTTTTGCAATGTCTACTATAGATCTATCACATTCCTACTAGATTCGAACAAACTTGGACTTGTACCCAATTGTGAACTAAAGAGAATTGGTGAAAGTAGAGCCATAATTCAAATAGAAGTTGGAGTTTGGGTAGCAAAAAATGGGTTGCAAGAATACAAGATTTATGTGATTATGATTTGGATTTTTAATCCAAACTTTTTGCATAGTTTGCAATAACTTTCAAAAGATGATATGTGATTTGTGTAACCCACAAATTGGAATTTCTAAATGTGATTTCTAAGGAAATTCAATTACTTATTGGAATTTCATTGGAAGTGAAGACTAATACTTGACAATGCCATCCAAAAGTAATGACCCAAAAATGGATCAAATTCGGTGGATGATACATACAAATCACCCATGTTTATATACAACAAGAAGATGGATGCCTTGGTGTTGAAGGTGTTGGATATCAACTTCCTATCAAGTTACTTAAATTACTTTTGCCAAGTTATAGCTATTTGAGATATTTGTGTTATATGTACATACTTTTAGGACTATGAGATATGTTAAGTAAGTTTACTTAAATATCCCTAATTAAGTTTAATGTGAAATATCTCAATGCATGAGATGATGGCCTTATGCATGTGGTTGTGCATGTAGCATTTTAAAAGTAGGTAACATTTGCATGAGGGTGTTCACTTCCTATTTAGATTAGGCTAGAGCTTGGGGTGGATCACAAGTTTGTGGCAACATCTATGTGATCCTAATGTTAACTAGTGGAGAGCTCACAGTAAAAATCAATGTTTTTGCATTTCTATTTTCTCATTGATCCATTGTCAATTTCCATCATGGTATCAGAACATGGTTGTTTCTAAAGAAGGAGAGATTAAAGTTGTTTTATGCAATTCTTGAAAACTTTGAAACATTAGGTGTGTTTTTTTGTTTTTTTAGCATGATAAAAATTGATAAAAATTTCAAAGCTCTAAGTGTTTTGTTTTATAATATTGTTCTACTCACAATCATGGTGCCCATTTCTAATGCTCAAAGTATGGAAAAAGTTGAATGGTAATAACTTTCATACATGGAAGATGAAGATGGATTTTTTCTTGCATAAGAAGGATTTGTGGGAAATCACCTAGGAAAATTATTGCCACTAGAAGTTGAATTTGGAGAGATTGTTCTTGAAGGAGGCACTCTTAAACAATGCTTGTTCATGAAGAAGGACAAGTTGGCTCGTGGAACAATTCTCTTAAATGTTATTGATATTATATTGCATCATGTAGCACAATGTGTAGAAACTATAAAAGATGCATGGGACAATCTTTGTGCAACATTTGAGAGAACATATGTTGGCAACAAATTGTTGTTATGTCAAGAGCTTTACAATCTGAAGATGGGATCAGGAAGGCACCTTAGTGCAAGCTCATATTGACAAGATTCAGATGATTGCAAATCAATTAACAAACATTAATCATCAAGTTTCTAATGAAAATTTGGCACACACTTTTAAGGAGTTTGCCACCATCTTTCTGTACCCTTATGGTTTCACTTAGTATTTGTAGTTATCAATTATCTATGGAGTTACTATGTGAACAATTATTGCAAGAAGAATTGTGATATAAGTGAAAAGGGTGAAAACACACTACGCGCAAGGGGGGGGGGGGCACTTTGGGCATTTTCATGACATGTATGTAAAATATAATTCTACAAAACATATTGCATTTAATTTTGAATTTCACTTTTGGTGTTTGGGCTTGATATTTTGAGTTTTACAAAGTTAATGATATTTAATATTATTTGAAAAAAAGAAATAAATTTTAAAAGCTTAAATTCAAGGAATATTGAATATATTTATGGTATATACAATATAATAAAAACATGTTTTTGTTTTTGGATTACACTAGGTTTGGGTTTAATTAATCAGCCAAAAAATGTATAAACTGAAATTTTAAAAAATTACCCACCTCACATGTCTTGTCATCTTCCATTTGAAAGTGATAGTTTGTCAAAATGTTAATTTACCACATACTTATGGTCATAACCTCCAAAAACACTCATTTGTGATATGATAATTATCAAACTTTTCACATGGCTCACAAACTTATTCCAATCATATGGAATCACAATGTTTAATAAATACTACAAATTTCATAAAAGCTAAAAATCATTTCAATCATTTTTTGAGTATATTTGCATTTTTTATTACATAGTGACATACATTTTTTTGCCACAAATACATTTTGAAACCTCACAATATAAGCTGGAAAAAAGATTTTTTTTTTCGATTGAATTTTTTGTGTTATAATCTACCATATTATGCAAAAAATTTGGAAAAATATGCTCCAATATTACCATGGTTGAAGTTCAAACATGGACACCCTTGGAAAATAGTATAATGTGACAACATTTTTGGCCCCCCCATAGTGTGTTTTCACCCAAAAATGTAATTTAACCATGGTACAAAACATGAAACATTAATTATCAAGGGTGTTTTTTTTAAATGTTGTAAATTAAAGGAAGTTCAAGAATGAAAAGCAAAAGAAGAAAGGAGCTTGCGACAATTGTGGCACCAAAGGCCATTTTGCAAAAGAATTTTGTCACAAAAAGAAAAAAAATTGGAAGAACAAATTCAAAGGTTTTTCACAAAGTAGCCACAACAAGCAAAACTGAATTTCTTATGATTGTTTTATTTGTTTCTTCAATTTGTAGGGATGCATGGTTTGTTGATTTTGCAGCTTCACAACATTTGACCTTTCAAAAGAAAATATTTTCAACCTTTGAATAGTTTACTTTGAATCACAAAGTATATTTTGGAAACAATAATATGCATGATGTATCACTACTAGAAATTTTGGGTTTTACAATTGTCGTTTGCAACTAAAATTCAGTTGCATGCGACACATGCAACTACAAATTTGTGTAGTTACCTAAGACAAGTTGCACATGACATTCAGTTACATGCGACACTACGTATGCAACATGTTTATACAGTGCTAATATACATGTTCATCCATACATACTAATCCAAATGTAGTTGCACCTTATTGCAACTCTCCTTACAACTATAATGTAACTAATAAAAATATGACATGTGTTTAAAAATTGGACAACTAGCTTGTGGACACATGTCACTATTTAATTATATTTGTGTTTTCAAAATAAAAAATTCATTGGATTAATCTTAATCATTAAAGTTTCTACCATTGAGATGATGACACGTGGCACACCATGGAGCGTTCATTGACCATTTGACATGGGTCTTTTTTAAACACAAATTATATGATGAACATGGCAATTAAGGCCTACCTATTTTTTAATTTTAAAATATTAATTAATGAAATTTAAATCGTCCAATTTTTTGGCCAATAAAATGTTGACACTTGTGCTTAGGTAAGTAGGTAATTATTAACCCTATTATATAAGTAGGTTTATTTAGGTATGTAAGTAGGTTGAACATAGCTAGGTTTAGGTTATATAGGTAAGATTAAAATAATCCAATTTTATTTTAAAGATTAACCATTTCATAAAGGTCAAGCATTATTTATTTATTCATCCCCAATGGCATTTGGTGTTTGGTTACAATAAAGTGATTGCTTTTAGTTATATACTGAGCCAAATATAATTGGAAACCAAAGGATATGGGATAAAAAATTCCATTGCAAATTTCATGAACTAATTTAGTTGCACATTAGATGCAACTAATGTATTAGAGTATAGCAGCTAGGGGAGGGCTTTGTTGCTTCTAGTGTCCAAAC
>Ga0116231_10001337_pt1 | contig 49996 bp, 39 predicted proteins | sample S1TSphgellanicum_2_FD_89695 | JGI IMG/M metagenome (GOLD analysis project Ga0116231, IMG submission 89695) | Host-associated microbial communities from peat moss isolated from Minnesota, USA - S1T2_Fd - Sphagnum magellanicum MG | ecosystem: Host-associated > Plants > Peat moss > Unclassified...
ATTTTGTCTTTTGCAACTTGTCTTATGCAACTAAAAAATCTCACATGCAACTATTTTGGAGTTGCATGCGACATTTTTTAGTTGCATAAGACAAGTTGCAAAAGACAAAATTTCTAGTAGTGAAGTTACCTAAAGAAAATTGCAATTTGTTGTTCAAAGCGCAGGAAAGCTAAAAGCGCTAGTAGTAACTTCGATGCAAGTTTTGAACTTAATGCAAGGCTAACTACTATACTAGACCCCCAAGAAAAAAAGTTGATGGGGCTTCTTTCCAATAGGAAAATAAGGATTTAAAAAAGAAAAACTATCATTTATGAAATAAAAAAGGGAACCTATTTCCTAAGTTTTTTGGGTGGGTGGTTCTTAATGGTACCACCCAAGGATAATTTCACCCCATAGCAATCACATCCTCATCCATGCATGACTTTTTGTACTTAAATCCATGGTTGTTAGAACACCTTCTGCCCCATACCTTCTCGCACTCCTCCAAACTAACATACTTTGGGTCCATATGCTTAAGACTAAGTCCCTTAGATGATAGTCCCACCATAATAGTAAAATATTTTAAATTGAGTTTTTCACTTTGTCCCTTTTTACCCATGGTTGCAAAGTAAAAAAACTAAACTGATAAAACAAATTGAAAATCCCTTCTATGTAAACTAGAGAAAACACTACTTATAGAAGTAAGCCAAACCTACCTTGAGGAGAATGAAGAATCTAGAAGCTACTCACAAGAAATTTACATAGTTCTAGAAGAAGAATGGAAGTAATTAACCAGAGCTTCTATTAAACTATGTTGGTGCATTAGCAATTAATGGCACCAAACGTAAGACCAAACCCTAATTACTATCTTTCATTAATCCACTATAATTAATTACATACATGCATGATTAATAATACCATGATTCAATGAGTAATCATACATGCCCTAATCAATAATCAAACTTTACAATTTAATAAATGTGGTATGATCCACATGCGAGGAAAACTTGGGCATTTAAGACGATTGTCCTCCATCCATAATTGTTGGAAATGATGGCCATTACAAGTTAAATAGGCAAAGAATCTATGTGTTGAGTTATTCACCAACTGACCATGGGAAAATAGTTGCCACCTAAAATAGTTACCAAATTTCCAAAGTTGTACCTTCAAGTAAATATACATCCATAAGTTTGGGTAAGTAAAAACATCCAGAAAAAATTGGGTTTGTCAAATTTTTAGACACAACAGAAGCCTTGGGCTAATAAAATTGTTATAGTTCAACAAGTTCATCAGGAAGAACCAAATTCCACTTATAAGATAATGTCAGCAAAATGTGCATTTTCAACCAAAAATGTACAAGTGATGCACTCAGATGTTAATCCACAAAATTAATCATTGTTACAATCCTTAAAATCCCAAATCACATATGTTGTTTTTTCAAATTTGAACATAATCATTCAAGGTAAAACATTCTATGAGATGGAGTACTAAATCCATGACATGACTTAGGAGTAAAAATAAGATCAAAATTATATGCCTAATAATTGGGGCATAAAACTATACTTGAAAAAGTGTATCCAAATATTTTTGTTGCATATCTGGAAAAGAGAATTCAAAGAAAACATAGTCATGATATTTGCAAGCACTCAAGGTAACACATGGTTTTAAAAAAAAACAAGCGTTCCATGGTATAATATGCTTGTTCAAGCTACAACGAAATAGGTTACTTAAGCTAAGTTTAATTGCTATTAGTCTTTTGTTTGGAGTAGGCAAAAACATAAATAGATTTAAATTTAGATGGAGATGAGGACCGTACAGTACGTGAAACAATGCAAAACAATGCTTGTTGGAGTGTCTTGCACATGAACAAAATAATGACTACTCATTTTTTTTCTGCTAGGATCCTAGTGCTTGATATTTTTCAAATGGCTCATTCCCATTAACTACTTGTCCCCTTGTTGTGATAGTTTTTTTCCTAAAATTCCCCCCAACTTTTTTAAGGTTTCTTTTTTGAAAGGTTCCATGTAGCTTTTCTTTTTTGCATGTTTGGACTACTAGGGCTTTTACTACCAAAGCTTGAAGCTTGAAAAACTTGGTCCACTTCTATATGTTGCACAATAGGAATCAACTTAAACAAGGAGCATGTCTTCTTTGTATTATCTAAGTCCTCTTCAGTTGGGCAAGATTTTTGCTTCATGAACTAATACCTTTGCTTCAATTTTGTGGCATTAGCTTCCACTTTGTTTCTTCCTACCCCAAACACATGTCACATAATTTGAAAACCTACAAGAAAATGTGGACATGGTTTCATGAATCTAAAATCATGTTCATTCAAGAAAATTCTTGTAATTTGGTGATGTTGGGTGGTTAATATATGTATTAGTTTAAAGAGCGGCAATTTGTGTGACTGCTTCTAGAATACAAGCACCTACAATAAATTCAATGAAAATCATACAGTTACATAAGTTGTATTAAACACCAAAAATATCCAAGAGAAGAATAACCAAAATGTACATGCAGATCTTTTGTAACTTCAATATACAAAATTCAATAAAAGACTACATATGTCAAAATTTTCACATACCTTGGGTTATTAGTGGAGGATGATCCATAATTGGATTTGGTCCATTTTCTTGCATAACACCCTTAACATTCATGAACAAGTACCTACCAACTTGAGCAGTTTCAATTGCAACTTGGTGATTGAATGGTTGATGTGACCCTAAGATTTCAACAAATTAAAATTGGAAAGTTGCTTCAATTATCACTTTTATGGTGAAACAATGCAAAAAACAATAATTAATAAAAAATTCAGAGAGCTCCAAAATTGTAACTAACAATTATGTCCATGCAATTAAAAGATCTTGCAAGATTTCTAAGTCAAAATATGATAATTTACCATGAGTTGAATTTCGAACATCTGTCTCAAGATTTCCAACAACGAATTTGTTCTTATCTTTATGAAACAAATTACATACAGAATCAAAAATTCACAAATTAGTTGTATTTTCTAATGAGAATTGGGTTGAATTTTCAATGGAGAATTCACCTCTTCCAAAATTACATTTTGGTGACCTTGGTGGTGTTTGTGTTGGCTCAAGTATTCCATTTGTAAAGAAAAGTCCCAAAGGACTATTCATTCCTACAATGTTAAGTCGCCCAATCGTTGGGTATATTGAAGTTGATGATCCCAACTCACTTTACTTAAGCCCATATAGTACGATATGACTTGCATCGACCATACATTGCCTTTTTTCAAATTAATTCCCATCTAACATAAACATCATGTAATTGAATCCATAAGTTATAACTAAACCTTAAATCTAACATCTAAATATATAAGTTGTCAAAAAGCAAAGCTCAAAATGTCACAACACTATGTGTGCTTACTAGGAGGAGAAACAACAAATTCATGGTGTCAAAACAACATGAATGATGATTAGAATGGCAAATAAAGGGTGATAATGCTTCAAAGCACTATGTATGTGTATCATAAGGACTAACACACCTAATGTGCAAGCTTCAAAGCAATTGCATGCTTATTGGAAGGATTGAAAGAAATGGCGTGATTATAAATCACCATGGTGTTTCCTAGAAGGACTAATGACAAGTAAAGTGATTGCAAAGCACCATGAGTGCTTCTTGGAAGACCTAATCATAGGTAAAGTGATTGCAAAGCATTGTGAGTGCTTCCTAGAAGACCTAACCACAAGTAAAGTGACTACAAAGCACCATTAATGCTTCCTAGGAGTACTAAGAGGTAAAGTGATTACAGAACGCCATGAGTGTTTATTGGAAGGACCAATAAGAGGCAATTTGATTGCAAATCACCATAAGTGGTTATTGGAAGGAGTCGTACATAGTGACATGGTTTCAAAGCACTAATAGAACATAAAAAAAACATTTTGATGGATTTGAAAGCACTACACAAGGATTGCTAGTGCTGAAAGCAAAGTAGTGGATCACTAAAAGTATACAAGAAGGACTTCGTGCAATTACCTAATGAAATTGAAACATTGAAATGCTTAGCTAAGCTTTTGAAAGGATTTTAATCCTATGCTAAGCAAAATAAATCAAACCAAGAACCTTTTCAGATCTCTTAAATTCTGAGATCTAAACAAATATGTACCCTAAAACAACATTTAGGGTGCATATATCTAAGTAAGGAATGTTGGCACTTACATGTAGTTATGGGCACTACGCATGATCGCATGTTGTAATTCCTTGTGCACATTCTCTAGGTCAAGTTGTGTGGCCAATTCCTTGACATTTGCATCATGATCGCAAAATCCCCAATAACTCCACCAATTTGGGTGGAAAACTTTAACACAAACACAACATTTATTGCTCCTTATAAGATCTACCAAATAGAATGGATGATACAAATGTCTACAAGACCCCACTACAACGTTGAAAAAATTGAAACCCCTCTTACAAAATGAATAAACATTGACTAAAATGACTACGTTGACTTCTAAATATGTTGGATGTGCATTTGGGTGAAGAAATGGTTTAAGCTAGAAAGATACTCCTCCCCCTTTTTCCATATCTTGAACTTGTGTGCGGAAAACTTCTTTTTTATTTTCAACTTCACACATTTCTTTCTTGACTATAGCAATATTTGATTCAACCTTCCATAATTCCAACTTTGCATCCTGGAAATAATCTTCTCCTTGCATAGCTCTTGCCCTACTCTCTTCAATGATGGCTCTTCAAATTTTTAATTTCTTCTTAGAGGCTTCAACTTCTTTTTTAAGAACATTTAACCTATGGGCAAACTCATCCTTTGGTGGTAGCACTAGGAACCACCTCAAGTAATGGTTAAGGAACCAAAAATAATCAAATCATTTTTGAGGGCCCTTTTCGTGAAATGTTTTCACAATTATAAATTAGTATTTTTTCATGTTTATCAATTGCATGCTCTAATATATGACTTGAAGTTTATTTGGGAATTTTAAAAATTGGAAAATTAAAAATATATATATTCCTAATTAAAATGGCCCTTAATAAAATTGACAACTTCAACTTTGGAAATTCATAATTAAATCATATTTAATCAATTAATTTCCAAATAAAGTTTGAAAATAAAATGACTTCCAAGTTACCTTAGGCCAAAAATTTATAAAAAAATTCACAAATCATGTTCCAAATTTGTGTTCTTGACCCAAACGTTCAAGGAAAAAAATAAGTGTTACGTTCTTGAAACTTTTTCTAAATGCAATGTTTAGGAACATCAAATACGCAATATTCTTGATATTATTGAGATTTTAAAATCCATGGAACCTAATAAATGTATTCAAATGTTTTTTATGAAAATGTTCATTTAAGTGTTTCCTGTGATTTTTCAAAGTTCAGTGGGTTCAACAAAATCAAGGTGTGACGTTCCTAGTGGTACCACCCAAGGACATGATTGCCTCTATTAGAAACATTCAAGAGGCTTTTTCCTTTAAATTGTGCCACCTTTGTCCCCTCATTTGCTACTTGTTCAAGCGCTTCACAAAAACCTAAATGTTAATGAATAATATTAAGATTTGAAAAATTTGAACGCATCAATGAGTTGGAACTCAAACCTTAAATATAAAATTGATCATGATGGAAATTTTGGTGGTGAGCCCAAAACACTAGAAATATTATGAGAAGATACCACAAACCTATACAATATTTTACAAAGAATTGTAAGCTTTGATTTGCAAAAATAAATTGTTCTCCAAAGTAACTAGGGTCTTCTGCTCTTCTTGGGTCATTATTTTCAAAACATGCATATTAAAGGTGCATCCTTATTACTTTTTCTTCAATCTTTAGCTTTTCCCTTTCCAAATATTCAACTTTCCTTGTTGACTTGACCAACATCTCACCAAGAAAAGCATACACATCTTGCACTCTTGACAATTCCGTGGTTGTAACACCATGTGGGTAGCAAGAAGTGCACATTCGACCTTCCACCCTCCATGCCCCATCAATTACATCGCCAACCTCTATTGCATTTCCGTTTCGCTTTGAACAGTCCCTTATATTGGATTTGAATTTTTCCAATTCCTTGCGCTTTGATTTTTTTTGCTATTGTAATTGTTGCTGCCACCCAATTAATGGGAATCCCTTTGGCTTCTACAATGAAACCTTTCACAAATTCATTGTTGGTCATAATAAAGGACTCGTAAACTTTTTGTACAATGTTAACAACTCCTCTCTGGTCTCTAACAGGAGCACATGGTTTATATTCCTATAATTAGAACAAATGCCAAACATTCTTTTTAATAATCTTCTTTGGTAACATGATGTGGTTCAAGGTTTAATTTTAGATTGAGTCCTTCGTTACTCAGATGCCTCTTACGAGTAAAAATTTTTACGATTTGTAATCTATAATCCATAGTGTAAGTCAAGTCATCCATTTCTCTTTTCTTAACTTTTTGCTCCTCCATAGTTTTCTATTACTCCATATTTCTAAGTTTCGAGTACCTTAAGCACACCAATGCCCAAAAATGAAACAATAGTTTGCAAACACAAAGCTTTGAACTTGAGCAAATATTTGCAAAGTTCACCTAGTTACTCACATATTTTCATGCACAAACTAAACATGAGCTCTTGAAACTAGTTCAAACTTCAACTTTCCAAAGGAATTTTGCTTCACATGTCTAAAATTTTGACATAAAAAATGTTCAAGAAAAAAACTCCAATTTTGTTGCATGCATTGCAAACTCTCATAGTTCTTTGGGAAGTTAAAAACTCTTAGAACTCGAAACCTAAGTCCCATTTCAGCCCTCCACTGGATGAAGATGATGAAACAAAATGGACGCACGTGCACGTGCAAACAAGATAGTTTTTGAAAAAAAGTCCCCATCTTTGACCAAATAGTGTGCCATGTCAACGGGGAAAAGATTGTTTGCTTTAAATTAAACAGTAGTCTAAGGGGGCAAGTCTAGTTCTTAATAAGTGGTTGGACCCTATATTCATGTCATTAAATTCTTTTAAATGTTCCATTATTCGTGTAATTGCCTTGTGATGGGTTCAAATGTTATTATTATTATTAAAATTATGATTTATAAATTATGTTCCTTGAATAACAAATCATGTTTTGCTTCATTAACTTAACTAGATAATCCATTATTTATAAAGATTTATTCCAAGTGGGCAATTTTGGCACTTAATAAGACTATAGTCACCATAAAAGCAATTAGGAATGTTGAAAACAATATCATTTTCAAACATTGCATTTGACGTGTGACTACAAACCCTGTAGGTGTTTTAGACAAGTGGCAAAAACCAACCAATTGCTAAAAACTCCGTATGGCATGTATAGTCACATTAGTAGTTGCATATCACTTGCGATTACAGGGATTTTTCATCCATTGACTAGTCGAACTATGTGACTACCTAAAATATTGTGCAACATTTTAAAAATCAATTAAATTCAAATGATTTAATATATTTTTAGTAACATTTATTAATTACATTAATTATATTTATGTAAATAATGCAAGATAATAATTCATATTATTGGTGATTTCATAAATTTTCATCTTATGAGTTGTTGACACATGTCATTATCTATGACATGCAAAAAACCTAATTTAGGTAGCTAGGTAGGCCATTTAGTCTAGGTACATAGGTAGGCTTAAGTAAGCACCTAAATTAAGTAGCTTAATTATGTAAGGTACATATGGTCAACATACCATTGTTGACCACAACTATGTCACTTGTGAGGTTTGGTCTTTAGACCCCAAGGATGGATATCCATTCCTTTGCCATCCAACCACCCCATCTGATGTGAAAATATAATGGAATGCATTTTATTTAGCCCATACTTGATTTTAAACATTGCACAAACATCAATTTCAATATTTCATATTTTATTGATATTTGTTTAAATTGAATTTTTTTAATTTGAGTCTTAAGGTACTTTCAATGACATACACAATTAAATATATTTTTCTTCCAAAAATGTACACAATTTGAATAAATGTTTTTTTAATTTTGTTAAATTGAATTACATTTTGATGATGATTCATTGAAAAAAATTACAAACACATGATTTATAATATTTTACAACTAATAGTCGATAATAAATACATAAATAATTTATTTCCCACATATTAATCCTTCATTTCACTAAAAAACATTTATACAATGTGATTATAATATATCTATCACATTTCAAAATAAAATAAAATTTTAAATACGAGTTATAATATTTATGATGTATAACATTTTTTATATTATATATTTTAATATAAATCACATTTAGTAATGTTAGATAATTAATGAATTTGATGGAATTTTAAGTTTTATATTTTTACAAATATAATATATAAATTTTATTTAAAATTATGGTAAAAGTTTTACGATCAAATAAATGATATATTTTTTAGACATGTCAAACCTTTATTAAATAAAAAAAATCATACTTGATTATGATTATAATAAGTTGTAACTTTACTAATAAAATTTATTTGCATGTATAATATAGAACTAAATAATTTACTTTTCCATCCAAACATGTAATAGTCACAAATTATAGTTGCATTTGTGACTTCATTTGATTATATCAACATTGTAGCTATATATGTGATTGCAATAGTCGCATATATGACTACACACATCTACAATTAAAATGACAGATAGGAGTAACCTAACTATAGTTCTAAAAGTAGTTGATTTGGACACTAATCACATTTATAGTCATAACCATATTGTTGGAATGGATAAGATTTCTTCTAATGTATGTTGACTTTCGACATATTCTACCCCCATGGCTTTGAAAAAAAACCATAAGAATTTCAAACATTGAAATATAATTTGGTTTGAAACACAATGTTTTTATGTTAATGAATTTGCACCTAAATTATTTTTGCATTATTTTCAAATGTTTCATTTATCATTGAATGGATAGTGGGTGCAATCACATTAATAGAATCACAAGTGCAATAAGTGTTTGATTTTGTAAGTTTTTAATGTTTGTACACAACAATGTTTTCAATATATTATGAAAACATGTGGACTAATTTGGATTGAATCTAATGTTCATATGGATTATTCAAAAGCCTTCATTTTTGAAAGACTTGAAATGCTTTCAAAATGACATTAATCATGTAATAATTATTCGCACATTTAAATAATAGTATGATATATATGTCATGAAAGAACAAAATTGGATAAAAGAATTGATAATTATTTATAACATGTTCTTTTCAACAAGGTTTTTTAGATTTAATAACCATGTTGTGTGTATTAGTTCACAAAATGGTTTAGTTGATAATTAAATTCTTTTAAATGATATTTAAAAATATATTCTTGACCTTGAAATGTCCACTTTGCGTTGAAATGTACACACTTGTTTGCATATAAATAATCATTCTTTAAGCATAAATAATTATATTCCTTTAAAAAGTTCATGGATGAACATATGTGGATTAATTAAGTTTTTTAAGTTGGCATTATCATCTTCCTTCAACCTAGCCAAAACATGGAAGCCATGTTAAAATATTATGATGCATGGTCCTTATAAAACACCTATACTTGGGATTGGGTGGTTCCTATTAATGTACTTAAACCTTTTACATGTTTTTCATGTGGGTAATTAATTTCATGTTGGAAGTATATGATGGGTGAAAACACGATCAAAGGAGTTAGGGGCACCAAGGTAAAAGTCCTTTTTGAAGGATTACACTTGACATGTGTCATTTTTGTGTTTGTTTATAATTTAAAAATTTGTATTTTAAGTACCCACTTTAACATTGTATTTTAGATATAATTACATTTGGGTATAAACACAATCAAAGGAGTCACCCAAGTGAGTGGACACTCCTTAAAACTACATTTTTGTATTTTTGAAAGATCATAAATGAAGCATAATAGTTTGGATTGTCATAATTTTTTTGGAATATATTTTCCATTAATTGTAAAATTACATGTTCAAAGCATTCAAACTTTGAAAATGGATAATCCTTGCTTTTTCAAATGTCTTTTTTTAAAACCAAATGTGCACCATTCCTTTTGAAAATTAGAAAGGATTTTAACATTGATGATTAGAAGGGCAAAAGGACTTGAATTGATGATTTTTTTTATATAACCCATTTGAACAGATTTTGTTCAAAAATGTTTTTGACCTTGAAAATTATGGATTTTGAAAATGTGCCTTTGATAAAAGTTGTTCATATTTACATGATAGAAGGCATGAATGCACAATATAATGATATAAAATCAATTTTTAGTCAAATATATTTATATCTAAAATGCAATGTTAAATGGGGTATTTGAAATACAAAATTTAAAGTTATAAACCAACACAAAAATGATACTTGTCACGCATAGTCCTTCAAAAAGGATTTTTACTTTGGTGCCCTTGGCTCCTTTGACCATATTTTCATCCATTTTGACTATAAATTAAATTTATATCATGTATATTATGCATTCATGCCCTTTATCACATAAACATGAACAACTTTTGTTAAAAACATATTTTCTCAATCCATATTTTCAAGGTAAAAAACATTTTTGAACCAAATGTGCTCAAATAAGTTATAAAACAATTTTTATCAATTCAAGTCCTTTTGATCATTTAATTATCAATGTTAAAATCATCTCCAATTTTTAAAAGGAATGGTGCACATTTGGTAGAAAAAAAAAGGACGTTTGAAAAAAATTAAGATTGTCCATTTTCAAGGTTTGAATGCTTTGAACATGCAAAAACAATTTTAGTTTGTATGAAACTATGAACATGTAAACTTTCCAATTAATGAAAAATATTCCCAAAAAAATTATGACAATCTAAATTATTATGTTTCACATGTGATTTTTCAAACATACAAAAATGCAATTTTAAAGAATGTCCACTCACTTGGGTGGCTCCTTTGATTATGTTTCTACTTTGATGCATTTATATAATACAATATAACAATACCATTTGTAGCAAAATTTGGATAAATGAAATGAGATGAATATAATGCATATATAATATATCCAAAATTTTAAATACATGTATTATAACAAATGAATGTCAACATTATTTAAACAATGTATAATCAATGCAAATAACCCTAATCTACCAATCAAATTACCTAAATGGGCATGTTTGGCTTTTTGTATTGTGTTCACACCCAAATTATAATAATCATTTAGAATTAGTTTTGACATCAAACTTCCATCATCATTACAATGTGTTGTTAATCCTCCAACATTTAACACTCATTGGGCATAGATTTATGATGAACAATAACTTTAAAGATTGAAATGATGGTATTTTACAATGTATAATCATATTAACAAGTTATGATTTCAGAAATAGATAAAAGCATGGTTAGGTGATTTATCTTTGACATTGATATGCTATTTAAATATCATTAAATATGTGATTGGTCCAAAAGTTGATGTGAAAGTTTGAATATTTCAATATGAAATGTATCATAGATGATAAATTTTTAAAAAAAATCATGGTATTAAAAAAATAAAAATTTTAATTTCTTATATTAAGAAAGTTTTAATGCACTTTATTTTTAGATTTTTCATTTAATAGTGATTTTTTTTCAATTTTATTTTGGCTTACTATGACTATTTTTTTAATCCATGTTTTTCATTCTCTTTATGTGACAAACTTAATGTCATCATTTCAAAAATCAATTATGAATTCACTCTTTTCTTAAATTTGATTCATATATATTGCATATTTTCAAATACCTTTTTTTTATGAAAATATTTCAAAATATTTTGTATACCTAAATTATTTTATACACATTTATTAAATTTACTGCCAAACTAATAAATTTACCTTATTTTGAACTCCCATCGTCATTGTATGTAAATGGGGGGGAGCTCCCATGAGGGATGGGGGGAAATTTGGTAGATTTGCAAAGTTAGATGACATAACATCATTTGGACCTTTAAATATTGTGGACCTCAAGAAAAGTTTGAGAGTTCAAGGAAGCCACATAACTTTTAAAATGTATTTAAAATAGGGGCAAGACCTAAAACCAAGTTGGATGAAAAAGTAAGTCAACCTTGAAAGTTGATAAAAACAAATTAGTTTTGGGGTCAAGGAAGGAAAGGGTACTTGGAAGATGTAGATGGGGAGGTTAGTTTCTTGAGGAAATCGAAGGGGGGTGGATTGTAAGTTGTAGGTGAGGTTTCCATACAAATGTGTTGTCCTAAAAGGGAGAGGCACCCAAGGGCGTGTGACATATGCCCTTTCGCTTAAGAAATGTTTTAAGCAGATGTGAACCTTATATCAGGACCACCTTAGTGGGCCACTAAGGGGATATGAGAGTTAGGTCATAAATGGCTTTGTGAGGTTCGACTCCTCCAGAAGTTGAGATGCGTCCGAACCTTGGGGTCCATATGGACTAAGGCAAAAGTTGGGCTTTGTTGGTCAAAAAAGATAATTGAGGATTGTTTTTGGGACTACAGTGAAGCATATCCCTTTACAACCCTCAATGGATGATTAAGCATTGTCTTGAGTCACCCAAGGGGGGCGAGCCTATTAAAGCATTTGGGATGATTTGTCCCTTTAAAGCTTCAAGGCCCAACTCTTAAGAGAGGGTTGGCTTTGGGATGATTTGGGTCGTCTTGATTGAAGTCCTTTAGACCGACTCTGGGAATTGATTTTGGAAGGCCCCTGAGTTGGTCCCTAGGGCTAATTCGGCTTACTATCATGTGGATCGACTCTAAGAGTTGGGCTTGGGCTAGCTCCAAGTTAGACTAAGACTTAACCTCAAGAGTAGGATCTAGTGAGTCTAAGTTCTTCTTAAATGGTTGGGGCTTTGAGACTAACCAAGTGTGCCATGAGGTGCGCAAATAGCTATGAGTTAAAAGGGTCGATGCAAAAGGAGTTTGGTGAAGTGTGAAAAGCACAAGGCAACAAGTGAAAAAGGGCATGTCAACGTGAGCCCAAGGGTAACAACCTCAAGAGAACGCACAAGTATGAAAACCTCCCCAAACAACTCTTTTTTTATTTTCTTGCTTCTTTCCCATTTCATAGGATTATTTTTTTTCCCATAGGAATATGTCGACACATATAAAATTGGGAGAGCTCCGCTGACCTAATGCCCTAGGGTTCCCCCGCTGGGGGAGATCCCTCAAAATACACAGAAATAAAAAGGGAAGTTGTTTCCAAACCAAAGAAAGCTGCAAATTGCCTTGGAAAGTGGTTTTTACAGGAAATGGAGATAGGTAAGTAAGTTAAGTGTGAAAGAACCCATTTTGAATGCAAAAAAACTCCTGCATTGGGTTTTATCACTAAAACTAAAGGGGGATGTAGGTTAAATTGTTAACTCAAGGTTGGTGAACCGAGGACGTACCAACCGGGTTAGCTACTTGCTCCCAGGGTTTCACATCCAATGGTATAAGATAGACAGAGCAAAGGAAGCTTAGATAGACTCACATCCCGGCTCGGTCTTCGAAGGAACTTTGTTAGATGGAGAGCTGCTGCGGCTTTGGTCACGACACGTTCCGAGCTGCAAAGCACAAGAGTTTCGTCAGCGTTCTTGAGATGTATAGTTGACTGAGAGAAAGAAAGAAAGGATGTCATGTCGCGGTCGCGGAGTGCGCTTTCATCATGAGTTCAACCTCGATCCGCGTTTGCTTGCTTGCAAAGCTGCTGTAGTGTCTAGACTACAGGACTCTGCAGATCACAAAGAGGTCGCTGCTTTCGACATTTCTCTTTCATCCTTCTCTCAGCCAACCATATGCCTCCGGGCGCGACGTCCCGGCCTTTCGATCTGTGTGCAGCAGGCACTCAATCGTGCTTTCATCCCCAGGCCGCGATCTTGGATCATCTGCAGATCTATAGGGCTTTCCCCTCTGGGTTGACTCGGCACTGGACTCACCGTGACCTGTAGGCTGTCATGGGCGTCCTTTAGAATCGCTTAGAAATAGCGGCCGCCGCTGATGGGTGTTGATTCTCAGCTTGCAGGTTTTCTGACGGGAGAACGTTCGGGAGTTTTCTGATGCGGTTGCCTCATCGACATCACTCACCGTCTTTTGAGCCTATCTGTATAATGCTCTAGTGCTGTTGCTTGCTAAAGATTGCCCACAGAGTTTTACGGTCTGTGCCAAGAACAACCTGACTGGACGTCTAACGTGTTCTGCGCAGGTAGCGCGGTTCACAGGATTTGCAGCGGTAACGTGATGTTCGGATTTTTGCTCCGCAACGTCGGTTCATGAATCTTGATGGTCTGGTCTTATATATAGTCTACTCTTTTACTTGCAGCAAGCATCCTCACTGGCGCATCCTCGAGAAACAGAAATTTGCTGATAAGATCGGATGATCGATACCAGAGTTCCGGAAGTTTTCAAACGACTTGCGGCAATCTATCTGGCGGTTTCAGTGTCAAGGTGATTATGGCAATCATGCTTTATAACCTCTCAAGTTCAAGGCCTTCTAACGAGTTGGACAGTGAAGATAAAGTTGTGGCTGTGGCTTCTGCATGTACTACTACTGACCTTGTGGAGTTTATGGATCATTTGGAAGAAATTCTTAGTATGGAATATGGTAACAGCTACTCGACAGCCAGGGACCTAGAGCAACAGCTCCTATGAGGTGGGCTCTGCTGATGATGTTTTTCCGAAGCTAGTATAACTTTTCTGTTCTGCTTGCCGTTACAGAAAAGGCCTTCACATGGGTGTCTGTCCATATGCAGGCGCTGTGTCATCTTGACAAGGTTGCTTGCTTCATCACGCTGGTTTCACATGTGATCCATCGAAAGCTCCTTCGAACCGGGGTAGTAGATCAGAAGAACCGGGCCGGGGCTTCGTTAAGCAGACTTGATCACACAGCTGCTGCTTCGGTGCTCTAGTACTAGAGTTCCGCATGCATGTTAACTGCACTACAGCTCCAGCTCGTAGAGTCATCTGGATTCCTATAAACTGATCATATTCCTTCTTTTGTAAAAAATAAATGGAGAGAAACATAATTCTACACGGCAAACATTGGTACTAATCTCTAGAAAGTGTCTCGAGCGAGAGTGCACGCGAGAGCATGAAATCAGGCTTATGTTCAATCAGCTGTGCCATTCTCCTGCATTCTCGAATGTGATTTTCATGGTTGAAATGGCTTTAATTAGTCTATAATATAACACAGCACGGTGTAATTAATTTCAGTACTCCTTGTACATAACTTGTAGAACTTGGGTGATTGATTGGTGGTGCAATATTTAAGTGAATTATATTGATTTATTATAATTGTTACGTTGTGAACAGGAGCTGGAGGCAATGGAGGTGTAGCGTCTACGGAGCGGAATCGTCATCTCTACCCGAAACGAGACCTTAGCCGCCGCGTAGAATGAATGCCTGCTTAAATACACGAGCTATTCCATGCCATGATTGAGCAAACTCAGGTTCAAACTGTAAGTGAATTACGAGTGGAATCTGTTTCTGGCATAAGTTCAGTCTGTGAACAAGTTCCAACTCATTGAACAATTCCTATTTTAACTGTTGTTGCTGGTTTGAGGTTTGAACTTGCCATAAGGAGGCAGAGCCATTTACACGACTTAATGAGCCTCTATGTTGACGTTGCAAAAGTAAACTATGAGCTATGTATGTTAGGTAGGTTGGTTGGTTGCTCATGAGGTTAGGTTTTTGGGTGCTCAATTTGTTTGCAAATTGAGTTTGAGCCTGCAACTGGGCATGATACTTACAACTTAAACAATTTTGATATCAGATTCCATCACATTATAGACATCTTAAATGGCAGATAATTCTCATCAAAGGTGACTTTACTTCTTGATTTATCACCTGTCCTTGTTTATGTCTACAGCATCATGGTCAGCTCTCCATTTCAAAAATTGACATTATGGTCCATAATGGTCTCACTGCTGCCTATTCTAGAGGATAGGGCTCGCCAGTCACCTTACCTAGCAGAAATAGGCAGCAGCAGTGAGACCATTATCTAATACATTGGGGTCGCCATTGACAATTTTGGGCATAATTGCAAATTGAACTTGTTACATTTCTGCATCTCAATCGAGCTGTATAATGAGAGTACATTCACCATCCTTGCACCTTTTATCTTTGTACATGACAAGAATATGTACACCTATTATTATTTTGTATTTGACATCTTGTTCATCTTTTGCATACTGCAAACTACATTTCCTAATTGTCACACAATGAGGTAATAAAAGGATTTCCAGGAATTGAGCAACCTGCCTACTAGAAAGGAAGCTTTCAGGACATGTATGTGTGCTATTCATGTCCCACATTAAACATCAGGTATGATGAACTAAATTGCATCCACAGCTGTTCTTAAATGTCTTGAGGTGGATTTGAGGTCTAGCTTCCAAAGGAATTAGCCTAGATGTAATCAGCGTCCCAAAGTGCTTGAGAATGTCCTTCAGATCTACCATTTATCTTAAGAAAAATGTGTGTCTGAGTACCAAGTTTCCTTTTCTTGTTTCAATGTTGAATAGGTCAATTATGAGTCAATTCTCATAACTTGATTGGACACAACCATCTTGATCATGAAGGAATAAAGGAATTCAACTTATTAGATTAGTCACCAATTATGCAAAGTCATCCACATATTCTTGAAAATGACAAAATTTGTTGGACTTTCTTACCAAATCATTTGAATTTGAAATAGCACACCTAATGTTTGCACAAGATTGGAGTCAAAATCTTGTTTTCTCTTTTGATATTATGCCCCAAGTTGGTATGTTCTTGTGTTTTGCCTCTCCGATCAAGACCTTGAATTCTTTCACAACAATAACAACTCACATCAAGGAATGGTATCTTGAATCGAAGTTTGATTGTTTGTCGAAAGATCTATGTGGTCACTACAAATCACATAAATCTTGATTGTTCCTATCATTTTTATTTTTGCTTGCTCTTGCAAGGAGAGACTATGGAAGAATTAGGATGTACTTTTCATTTGGTTGAATATTTTGAAGAATGTTCACCAAATGTCATTGTGAATTGTGAGTTCACTTTTTGGGACCTTCATGGAGCAAATTTTCCTATTTTAATTGGCATGGTTTGAACTTGCCATAAGGGGCAAAGCCATTGTACGCAATGCATCACTTGTTTAACTTCCCTTGATTTGCCAACCAAACAGTTTTGCTCTTCCTTTTGATATTATAATTACACATAAACCATGTAAGTGGTTTGAAAAACTTTACCCGACATTTTACAAAATGTTTCCAATTCACCCTTCAATTCTTGGATCTATACTCGAAGTTCATAGGTACGATTTTCCATATTAATGTTGACTTTTGTCAATTGTTCCTTCTATTATAGACATGTATTCTCTAGCTCCAACAAATTATTTTCCTATTGTACACTAATGGCCTCCATCTTGCCATAGTCCCTTATTAACTAATCAAGATTAGTCTGTAGGGTCTTTAAGTCATTATGGGTTTTGAAATGAACCTAAGTCAATTCATTGTATTCCAACTATAGGGCTTCAACCTTCTTGATTATTCTTTCAACTTCAACACTTTCAACAACTAGATGTTTCTTCTCTATCTATAGTTTAAGGAGCTAGGTTTTCATAGTAGTTAAATCCTTATATCTGTTTTGCAAGGCTTGTTTATGACTAACCAATTATAAGCAATGGGCCTATAATTAATTGTTGGTGTCCTCTAATAGGTTTTCAATAATATTATATTTCATTTTCAAATTAGTTAAGTTGTCTATTGTCTAAGGCCAAGTTTGGGCAATTAAGGTTGTTTGTTCAAAGAAAAGTGTAACTTGTTTCAAGCTTTCATGTTTAGCATAGGCTACCAATGTTTTAGGAAAAATATAAACATGACTAAACTGAACTGATTCAACAGGTTTAGGGTGAATTAATTGAACTAATTTGGTCCTTGTTGATAATGGGTTGTTAGCCTATTCTATAGGAGTAGAAGTTTCTTAAGCAAATAAAGGTTCTTGATTTGGTACCTATTCAAAGTTAGGTTCATTTCGATCCTACATGAATTGGTCACTTTTTGTCCTTATTGATTCATCATCTTGATGTGTAGTGATATAACTTCCATGTCTTCATCACCTCCCTCCATAACCATGATTTGTTGATGGGTGCGAGGTTTCTTCTTCAGTGGTGAATTGGTTGGTTCTGGATTCAACTAATCCCTGGGTGTTGACGGTTTAGTTTGTATCTTCACCCATTATGACTATCGAATTGGTCATGGTGAGATGTTAACTAAACGCACCAATTGTCGTTCATTAATGAACTGCTTCTTAATCACAACCTTAAGAAAGGGTTCTGTAGATTGCTTCATAACAATCTTCTTCTTTTCTTTCTCATGAACCAATTATGGTTTTGGAAAGTCAACAAGCATATCTTCCTTTGACAAGGGAAACTAATATTGCAAATAAACCTTTATAACTAATCCATAATAACAAGTTGTTGCCTTCTTGTCAAGTGTTGCTAACCCTATTGTAATCTACTTTTAATGCTTAGTCCACCAGGTTAAATACTATTGACATTTGTGTCAACATAATGGAACACCAGTTAATCTTCTTTCCCTTGTTTGCCAAATTCAAAGTGATGGCAATATGGTTATTGAAATAGGTTAACCTTTCTAATTGGTAAATAATTTACAAAATTGCTACAAACCTAACATGGTATTCCTCCATCAGAATGACGCTCCATTGTTTTTTATTAACAAATGCATATCAGTTCAACTATGTTCTTAAGAGCAACTTGAGCCTCTTTGACCAACACATTTGTTGCATCAACTATTAACAGAAATGAAATTTAATTCTTATAGGATTATTCCACATTACTGTAACAACATATTTGCATTTCACATGCATACATCCACTGTTTCTACCTTAATTATCAAGACACTTAACATAGCCATTCATTAAAACACCAGATTCAAGGTTATTTCATATAACCAAAATTTGTACTTCATATTACATTGTAAAAAACTCAAAAATCAAAATTACAATTCATTTCATCATATTATGATACTATAGAAAATTCACACAACAGTATAAACATAGAATTCATTGTTGAAATTTGTGTTTTTCTGTAGAACTAAAAACATGAATCAAAATTGCAACAAATTCCTATGTTTTGTTGAAAAAAATCAAAACAACAATTAAAATATGTGGTATGTCAAAACAAAATTTGTGGCTTTCTACTACAAATACCTACAACTCCTCTTCTTCTTCCCAAAACTATGTGTCTAAAATTCCCCTTCTCTTCTCCAGATCTTCCCCTCTTTGGGCAGTCCCAAATCACATCATCATGATTCAAAACCAACAAGAATTCAAAATTCAAACTAACAAAATTCCTTGATCTATCCCTATCATAAATGCCTTGTTCATCCAAAATCATGTATGCACCCTACCCCTTTAACATTAACACCTCTATACTTTAGATTCTATGCCCCAAATCCTTGTAAAATGGCTGAAATGAAATGAAAGCATTTATTATCCTTCTAAACATATGTATCCCCTATTAAAGTTATGTAATTTTAACATGTATAAGAACTAGTGGTTCTATATCTACTTTTAGCTCTATAGTTCTGATCTCCTCCCCCATTAATTCAGTCTGTGGTTTTATTTGCAGATGCTATATCTTAGATACCTTTTTTTTTGGTACTGGAATAGCCTCCACCTTTTCGTGTTCTTGAATTTTCTGTGGGTTTTTTTTGTTCCTGACCCCCTCTTCTAAGGTCCTGTGGTTTTTTTAGTTGTACCTCCTCTTGCTGAATTGTTCCACTTTTGAGGTCTTTTGGTTCCTTAGTCTACACTTCCTCCTCTTAAGTTGTTACATTGGGCCCTACTTCTATCTCTTCATCTTGGCCCAATACCTCTATACTTGTTGGACTCCCTTAGATCAAATCTGGAAAAAATTTATGATAAGTTTCCAACTTGTACCTTAGAATTCTTCATCAACTCTATGTTAAGCCAAATTCTTCTCCAACTCCTTTGTAAAATATTCCTCTCCAACCTCCCACCATTCTTCAGATTTTGCCTTGGAATCTTTCATTTTGTCCTTCATCCTCATCAGGGTATAACACTATAACATTTGTTCATAATCCTCTAGCTTTTTCTTGATACGAGCTGGATCTAGACTTTTCCTATGTTCTTGTGCCATCTCCAACTATGCTTGTAGGTGCTACAGATTTCTCTGATACTCCTTGTCCTCCATTAACTTCTCTTTTTCTGCCTATGTTATCTTTCTTCTAAGCTCCTTAGACTATTACAAAGATACATTCTTCAAATTTATCAATTCTAAATCTATCAAAACATTTTCCTTCTCCTTCTTTTCCTTAATCAGTGCTTTCACCTAACTATCCAAAGCCTCTTGTTGTTTCTTATGAAGAAACAATGCCTTTGTCCACTTTCTCTCTATGGATTCCTAGATTTCAACCTTCTGCCTTAAATCTTGCAGTTCTTCATCCTATGACTTTAGTCATGCTATGCTACCCTTCAACTCCTCATTTTCATCCTATAGTTTTTTAATGAACACTTTAATCTTTAGCTCAACCTCTACCCTGTTCTTCCTCCAAATTTCCACATTATGTTTATACCCCTTCTAATCTCTCTCCTTATCCAATTCCTCCTGTAACACTACCTTCTCCTTCTCCCCTATAGCCAATCTATTCTTCAGAGTGTTTACTTCCAAAGTCAAATTCCCCATATTCAAACTCACAATTACCATTGTCTGAAATAACTTAACTACCTTATCTACTTTGATTATTTCTATAACTACCTCCTCTTTAGATTTTGTTGTACTTGTTTATGTCGTAAGATCTTTAGATCCTTTTGTAGATGATCCCAACTTTTGCACCATTCTTTTCCCCAATTCAAATTCAAATGGGAATCCCTCTCTAGATTTTGGTCTACTAGGTGGTACTTGTAATTTTGCTAGTCTGAACTTTTCAAAAGCAAGTTGTGTCACCATTTTCTCCATCTATAGTTCAATAGCATGTAAATCTTCCTGTGTTTGTTATTGTTGTTGTTGCAAATGTTGTGAACTTGTTATGGTCTCCATCTAATCTTCATATACATTTGCATTAAAATGCAGATGTTCTTCACCCTTTAGAACCCTTGTGTCGTGTTCCTCCTTAACTTCTTGCTTCTGCTCCCTCATTTTTCTCCCATGTGGAGATGTCATCTGTGGTACCTCCTACCACTACTTCGTTAGTTGTGTATCTTATGGAATTGTCATTTGTGGTATCTTCATAGTTTGTCTAGCTACATGTACAAGTGTTGGCACTACCCTTACCACTATTAGCACTACAAATGGTTCCACTCTACCCCTCATCATTTTTTTTGTGCCCTTAGATTTGTGTTCTTTTATTCCCCCTTCACTCTTAAGCTTGAGGTTCTCCTTTCTCAACTCTATTCTTCCTCTTAAAAACATTTCTTGGAGACTTTGCTACAGCTTTCTTAATGTTCTCCAATGTTGTCTTCATCTCTTCCCTAATCCTTTTAACCTTGGCTGGTGGTTTTTGTGGATTCTCCTTTTGATACACAAACATATACTAAAATATTTTTGCCAATACCAAAGCAAATTAACATGTATCTTTCTTATCCCCCTTATTCTCCTTAACATACTCATACCATTGGTCCAGCTCACTATATAAACTATTGAACATAATTTGTGCCCAATTTACCATCTACCCCTTTTCTACTCTCACCAATGTAATAGCCATCTTGTTGCTAAAATATTGTACCTTCTCCCTTTGATAAATGATAGATATAATGGCAGGACATTTGACAAAGTACAGTAGACCCAAACTCTTTGCATTCCATTGATCTATAGAAGAATTTGCAAGTGCAAGTCTACAATTATGTAATGCCTAAACTACTAATGATTTACTAACCTGCCCTTTTGGTTCCTCTACATACCCTTCCGCACACACTCTAAAGACATCTATAATCAATTTTTTAATAATTATATACACATTATCCTTATGCCCAAATTAGATATATGTGGCCTTGATCATGAATGTGTTTAGGAATTCCAACATTACATCAAACATCGGTGCTTGCCACTCCATTAGAAAAAAAGTAACCAACCTTGTTTTAGAAACCTAGTCTTCTTCCTCAACAATATCCTTCCAATTCTCTATTTGCTCAACATGTTTGTCATAATTTGTTTCATCTGTATCCACATGAATCACTTAGGGTCTGGAATTTTAATACCTTTCTCTAGAAGTGTAACTTTGTCTAGTATTGCGCGTTTTCTCTTCGTTACAGCTTTCGATTCACACCTCTCCATCTCATCGCCCTTCGTTGTGCTTTTGTCATCTCCTATACCTCTGTGGCTTATTGTATTTTCACCTACACTTCTATGGATAACTATTCTTCTGCCTTAACAACATTCTCCTCCTTTCCATCCTTCTACACATTCTATGCTTCCACAAAATGTTGCTCCATAGCTTCATCTTCTTTTAATTCTTCAATGAACACCAAATCTACTGATGTAGCACCTAGTTTTGTCTACTCTCTTACATGCCAACGTCTTCTACTTCTACGCAAAAACTCAACTATAGATGTTTTAATTGTATTTATGTCTTGAATTATCGTCTACGCAAACTGTATCTTCTCATTATACGCCTTCCCTTCTACACATTCCGAAGATGATAATGAATGTGTCAATAACCTTATAGCCAACAATTGAATATTCAATACGCTTTTTCTCTCTATTTTTTTCAACTCCTCTTCTACTTCTATTCTCTTCAATAATTATGCTTCCTCCTCTTGCCTTTGTCTATGCTCACTCCTTCACACTTCCCCTTCCCTTGCTATTCTTTGTAGTTTTTCAATGGCACTCTTTACACTCATGCTACTATGAATTTTAGAACTTTGAAAACATGCACAACTTCTAACAACAAACGCAAATTGCTTTTGATGGTTACCCTTTTTCTTTTGTCTTTAAACATCCCACCCATCACATTCATTTTTTTACCTACCCATTGTCTTTTAACTAACGCATGATCATTGAAACTAATATGGCCCATCACTATAAGTTTATGTGTCCTTTGTACATCCATGTGGAAGCACTTCATGTCATCATTATGAATGAACACCAAAGATTTCAACTCTTAATTACTCCACATCACTAATCTCCTTTCATTAGATGTACCAACGCCACTTTGTTTGCCCTGTACACCTTCTATTAATTATGCCCATTTATTTGTTGATTGTGTCAATTCATTTGCTGACTATTACAATACATTTGTTAATTGTATTGATTTTTTTACTGATTGTGCCAACAAATCTGATGATTATGCAAATACCCCTAATGACTAGGCAAATACTTTTGTTGATTTAGTCAATACCTCTAACAAATCATCTTCAAATCTCTAGATCCTGAATCCCTCACTTCTATAGTTATTATTCATGAATTTGTTACTCATCTATAGGTCAAAAATTAATATTGTGTTCACTACAAGATCTTTGACTTGTTCTTCATGTGCAACATTCTTCACTTGTGGTTTATTTATTTCATAGTTTTCATTGTCCTCCTCTGTATCACAATTCTCTGCTTAAATTCCACCTACACCATGTTCCCAATATACTAGCATTTGTTGTTATTGTTTCTGAACTTCAGATTCCATGTACTTATAAGGTTTGAACTTATTGACATTGACCAACACATGGTTAGTTTTAAACTTTTCAATGGTCACCAATAACATAATGTTATTGGGCAACACATAATGTATTCTATACGGTTCAAACCATCTCCTAATAAACTTCCCTAGGTGTGATTTATTGCCCTTTGGAAACTACAGAACATAATCACCAAAATTAAATTTATTTTCTAGATTTTTTTGTTGACTCCATAATGATGTATTCCACTACTGAATTCTTGTAGTTTTAGCAACTTGCATTTTACCTTCCTACAAGTTCTCTAGCTCTATAATTCTACTAGTTAAAAGTTTCATTAAGGTATTATTTCTCTCATTTCCACCAATAACTAGAACTATGTACTTTGTGGGCATCAATCGATGTGATTGATACACTAATTGATATGGCGTATACCTTGTTGCTACTTTGTATGTAGTTCTATATGAAAATAACGCCATTCACAAATGTAAATCCCAATTTGTTCTATTCTCATTAACTAACTTGGTCAATAGTGTCCCAAGTACCTTGTTAGTAAACTCAGCCTGCCCATTCCCTTAAGGATAATAAGTTGTAAAACTCACATGCTTCAAGAGAAAATGATTTATCAAATATTTGATGGCATCACTAATGAAATGAACTCCCTAATATGTGACTATAGTCAAAGGACATCCAAATTTGGCTAATATGCACTCATATAAAAAATTTGTTATGACTATTACAGTATTAGTTCTCAATGCTTTTGCTTCCACCCACTTGGTAGCATAATTTGTGGCAACAAGAATACGTTCGTTCCATATATATAATTGGCCCCACAAAATCAAGTCCCCATCTCATAAATGCTTCCTCTAAAAGACTTGTGACCAGCTTTGCAAGATTTTGAATTGCCAATCTTCCTATTCTTTGACATGCATCACAATATCTCAAGTAACCATGCACATCTCTGTACATAGTTGGCCACCAATATCCAGCATCCAATATCTTCTCTATGTTATTTCAATTACAAAATGCCTTCTTGATGGTCCTTCATGCAAATTTTTCATCACCATATGTGCTTTATAGTTGTCAAACATCATCGTAATCTGTTGTCTTGTCCCATTCTGTACAATTCACCATTCTCTAATGTGAAAGGTTCTACTCTCCTGACTAATCTTTGTTTCTATTATATAGATAATGTTCTTTTAATCTGCCCTATTTTCAGAAAAAAATTTACACCATTCAACCATTCAAGCTCTATGTGAAACAAACTTGCATTTGTGTTTGATTAGGCACTCCTATGGGTTTTATAATGTATGGTAGTCTTAACAATGCATCTACAACTACATGAGTTTTGCCTAGCTTATACACTACTATGAAGTCACATTTTAAAAACAATAATAACCATCTAACTATTCTCCCTAAATCTTGTGGTTTGTCGACCAAATAGGTCAATGCCATATGATCTACATAAAAGACAAACTTATTGCCCAATAAATAATGTCTGAACTTGTGCAAAACAAAAACAATTGCTAAAGCCTTTCTTTTTGTTGTGCTATAATTATGTTATGCTCTATTCAAATGCCTAGAAATATACAGTATTGGTTGGTCACTCTTCCCTATTACATTTTGAGCCAACATGGCCGCCATAGCTAACAAGGATGCATTTGTTTGAGCATGAAACTCCACCTGCTAGTTTGGTGATACCAATATTGGTGCTTCAATATACTTTTGTTTGATCAATTCCCAAGCCTTCTAACATTCTTCTATTCAATGAAAAGCCTCTATCTTTCTGGTTAGTTTAATGATAGGTGCCATAATAACAACAAATTTTTTGATAAAACATTTGTAAAATTGTGCCATCCCATTGAATACTTGAATCTGTTGTGGATTCTTGGGTGGTGGCATGCTTACTATTACTTAAATCTTCTTTGAATTTGGTAGTTTCCCTTATTTAAAAAAATAAAACCCAAGGTCATCCTTGAAAGTACCATAAATGCACATTTGAATGAATTTAGACTAATGCCATATTCTCTGCACTTTTGAAAACATAATTTGAGCTTCTATAAATGATTCTCCATGTCACTATACTCTATAAAACCATCTAGAAATATCTTCATAAAACTATCCAAATATTCTTTAAATGTTTTGGTAATAACTTTTTGATATGTTGGAAGTCCATTTTTCACTCCAAACAACATCACCTTCCATATAAAAGCCCCTAAGTCTATAATAAATGTAATCTCATATTTCTCCTCTAGAGTTATAAAAATTTGATGATATCCTAAATATCCATCTAAGAAAACATATGCCTCATACCTTGCTATTATGTTCAACATTTCATCTTCTTCTTTGTGGTTACATTTAGTTTTTTGAAATCTATACAAATTTTTAGTTTGCCATTTTTCTTGGGTAGTATTACTATGGGTGACAACCATGTATCTTTTTTTACAAATTGAATAAATCTAGCCAATAACAACTTGTCTATATCTTGTTTGACTATTATAGCATAGTTTAGATTTAATTTGTTCATGGCTTGATGTGTCGATGGTATAGTAGTGTCCAACTCAATTATGTGTTATTCCAACTCTAGTGGAATCCCTTTCAAATCTTTCAACAGTTGCTCCATTTCCAACACATTGCTTATTTCCAACTATGCATTAATCTTTACCATTTGTGTTTGTGCATTAGTTCCCATATTCAGCTTAATCAATTGTTAATCTTTTGTTAGCATCCATCCAACTATCTACAATCCTTGTGCTTTGATTTTTGCTAAAATTTCATCCATTGCAACACTCCTTCGTTGATGACTATAGTACATTTTTAGACACACCTTATCCTCCAAAACTACTTGTGGCTCGTAATTGTTGCTAACTATTTTCTTTGTTCTCTGTATGTCAAATTCTTGGTCTAAAATAATAATCTTCACATCTATATCCATGATTTCCACATATGTGTTTCACAGATTAAATTATCTCAAGTAAACTCATTATTCCTATTAAGAACAATTATGGTTCTATAGCAAAGATGATATCTTTTTCTTCATTTGTGATGCCATTTTAATAATCATAACATAATAACACTTCTAGTTTTCTTATATCACCTCCCAAATGTTTAGTGACTATAATTGTTTTAATTGTCCCATTCCCTTGTATGGTAATAGTGTTACTCCCCTAATCATGTGCCACTTTAGCATCCCTTAACCATGGTCTCCCCAACAACATGGAATAATTAAAATATACCACATTATTCTAAAGTACAATAAACATAGTTATGTAAGGAATGCTATGAACATATATCTTCAAATCTCTTATCAACCCCACTAGTTTTGTGGTTGTTTGATTTGTCATCCTTAGATTATATGGTGCAAGTTTAGGCTTTGGAAGCCCCAACCTCAATTTCAACTATTCTGTGATAATATTAATTCTAGAACTTCCATCTAGCAACACTTCCTCTATTATATTCTTCCCAATCTATACTTGGATAACTGCTATATGATTATCTATTACTACAGTAGTTGTCCCCACTTCTGGTACTAAAGAACCAACTTGTTTCTTTGTGGTTGCTCTACCTAAATTCTGAGTTTTCTTTAGTTTTAGCTTCTAGTAAAAATATCTTTTTAACTCGGGAGTTATTTTCAACAATTGTCCCAAGCTCAAAATACAACTTGTTTGTAACATCTCCTTACCAATGTCTAGAAAAATCTTTTCTACTAGTTTTAGTTTATCTTGTGAATTCATTACTTCCAAAGATTTTTTTGTTTCCACAAGACTAATATTTGGCATACCTGGCTAGGTTGTGTTCCATCCCTCCATGGATGTGGATGGCCCTTCTATCTAGGTCTATGTTTTTTGAATTTGTTGAATTATCTTCACCATTGACTTCTTCAACCATTCTTTCTCCTAATCAATAACACTTTTTGCTTTTCTTAGTTCTCTATCCTTGAACACTTGTTCTTCAATTACTTTACTTCTTGTGGTAACATTAACATCCACCACATTCACATCTGTAGTGATTATTTGTGTTTCAACAACAAGTTGAACGTCTGCTATTGCCACAAATTTCCCATGAAATAACTTCTGCATCTCAACAAGTTTTGGACAATCTATCATTTTATGTCCATTCAAACCACAAATCTGGCATGCATATGAAGATGTCTTTCATGGTTTTTGACTTGGTTCTGATGCCTTTGTTGTTGCCACCATGGTTTGCTCTTTCTTCTTTCTATATGTCTCCACATTGTGATTTGTCATCCCATAATTTGTGCAATGTTCGTCAATCTTCCTTGTATTACTCTATGTTTTTGCTAATGCTACCTGTTTGGTATTTTGTGGTATGAAAAGGGCAATCCTTGCTTCTGTAATAATCATGCCTTCTTCACACGACATTGTTGCTTCCTTATATTGTTGTAATGTTGACTACTTCATCCCTCCAATTGTAATTCTGAAATATGATTACAAACCCACTTTAAACACAATAATCAAAAAATTGTTTATGGTTGGTACTTGTAAACCATGAACCAGCTTCTAAATCCATTCATAATAAACCTCCACCCTCTTAGTCTCCTCCTGCTTCATATTCTTCAACTCCATGTATATTTGCTTGTCATTCTAAGTTTTCTAATGACATTTGCAAAATGACATTTGCAAAATGCCTATGTTAGCTTCGAAAAAGTATAATCAAGGAATTCTAACATGTAATTTATGACACCGGTCTAATGTTATATCTGTTAGCATATAGTTAAATGCATTGATGAAACACTCTTTAGAAGTCTTTACATTTGCTTTTATTACATAATTAAACACTCTAACTTGAACATCTGGATTAGCATCTTTTTTGAAATCAAGATACTTAAAAGCTACCTTGTTTAACCCAACATAATGGCCATCTCTATGATCAAGAATTGATGCAATTACAGCAAATGGTTTTCAATATCCTCCTCTTGGATTCACTACATTTGCACTTTTGTACCCTCTAACAACCATTGGATTCATTAGTGGTCAATCTATAGTCCTATTCACATTAGTCATTATTAGATTAGTAAACACCATTTGAGGTGTCCCAACAACTCCAATAGTTGTTGTTGGTAATGTCGAACTTCAATTCAATTTTTTTCCTACTGAAACTCCACCTAATCCATGACCTAATTTTGCTACACATCTAATCAATATTCCCCTTTTGACAACATCCATGTTGGGCGCAACAACCTTTTCCACTCCTATGGTTGTTATACTCGCACCAAGTGATTGGGTAACTACTATTCTAACATGTTGTCTCAGGGTATACTGCACCCATTCATTTAGGTGAGTATTCAATTGCATCTTTTTTCATGGAGATTATCATCTATGATTATGCCTTTTCTTAAGACCCCCAATCCATATTTCATGTTGTACCACCTTTTGTGGTAAAGACAACCTATGCCCTATAAATTTTTTTTCTATTCTTAGAACTCATTTGTCCAACATCAAATTCCAATATGGGGTTTTTATAAGCCTTGCATACTCCTCTCTATTTTCAAGATTATGTTTTGTTTATCTTTTAATAACTTGTCGATTTGCCTCCAAGTCCAATTGTCATTATAAACTCTAAGTCACCATTCGATTCATCTTATTTCACAATTCTTTGTCTTCAAAATCTGTAGATTGCTTTATAATCCTTACAACGTCAACCACTTAGACCTTTGATACTTTCTAACATACCCCTTAAATTTTGAATTGAAAAAAGAACATTACTTGTCTGAGCACTCTCAACTATGGTATAACAAAAGAAATTATAAAAAACCTTTTCATTTATAGAAAAAACAAAAAAAAATTCCCCATAAGATGGTAACCAAATGGTAAAAGTGAAATTTAATTCCTATAGAATTATTCCACACTATTGTAACAACATATTTGCACTTCACATGCATACATCCATTGTTTATGCCTCAATTTTCAACACACTTAACATGGCCATTCATTAAAACACCAAATTTAAGGCTATTCCAAATAACCAAAATCTACATTTCAGAAACATTATAAAAACTTCCAAAAACAAAATTACAATTCATTTCATCATATTTTGATATTACAAAAAATTCACACAACAACATAAACATTAAATTCACTACAAAAGTCTATGCTTCTCCATATTACTAAAAACATGAATCAAAATTGCAATAGAATCCCATGTTTTGTTGAAAAAAATCAAAACAACAATTAAAATATGTGGCATATCAAAAGAGAATTTATGGTTTTTTACCACAAGTACTACAATTCCTCTTCCTCTTCCCAAAAGTGTGTGTCTAAAAATTCACCTTCCTTTCCCCAAATCTTCCCTCTCTGGGTAATCCCAAGTCACATCATCTTGATTCAAAACCAATAAGAATTCAAAATTCAACCTAACAAAGTTCCATGATCAGTCCCTATCCTAAATGCCTTATTCATCCAAAATCATTTGTTCATCCTACCCCCTTAACAACCGCTCCTTTAGCATTGATGCCAAATTGCTTAGCGATTAGTGTTTGATTAATGGTGACTTTTTCACCACAAACAACTACCCAAATGCATCCATCCTCGGTGGACTCCTAGATGTGCAAAAACTCTTCCAATAGGTTTGGACATGGAATTGTCTAGTGAACAACAAACAAGCCACCCAAACCAGCTCACTCTACCCACTATCACTCTTTGGATCCCATCAAAATCCACTGAAGTATTTTTAAAATTTCCTTTGCTTTAACAGGTGCTTGATTCCAAGTTACTTTGGTAGGTGAACTACCCTCCTCCACTTGTTCCCTTCCCTTGTGCCTCATCATGTATTTAGACCAAGACTTGGTAGGTAAAACACAAGTATGCCAGAAGAATCAACTTCTACGTCAAAGAATCCTCCAATTAATACTAATGAAAAATCTTCCAATTGTTCAACTTTAAGATGTTGTTCAACATTTTCTTCTTTCTTTGCAGCTTTTTTTTCAAACTGTTCTTCATCCTCAAAATCATTAATTACTACAAATGTAGGTGCAGGAGGTGAAAATTGTCTTTGAAGACCTCACCATGTTTCTTCAAGTCCTTCTTGAATAGTAACAACACGTTTTAATGTTTCAAAATTTTCATGTTCTGTCTCTTTCTTCCCCATAACTCTCATTACCTTCTTGAAATATAAGAGGCAACCTTGATGCAAGTGATTCAATGTAAATTGCCCCAATTGTTCCAAAAGCTTCCTCCCTAACTCTTTGCAATTCTCTTTCTTTTACCTCTTTATCCTTTTTTTCTCTTTTCAACTCTACTTCCCTCTTACTTGCTTTCTTTCTCAACTAATCTAAAGCACTCATTGCCTCATTTTGGTGCAGCAAAAAATATAAAAGAATCCAAAATGAAAAAATGAAAAGAGATTCCAAAGGGCACACGATTCTTTGTATTACAGTTGTAAAGCAAAAAGTGGCAACACTTAGAGAATGACGTAACTTTTAGGGCATACTTTTAGGGACACCTTAGGTTTATTTGAATATCATTACTTCATGCGAAATTAAGGCTAACAAGTTGGTTCCCAATCGGTGACCTCCTCAACAAGTCGCTAATACCCATTTGAACAAGTTTTGATTCAAACAAATCATTATCCATTCTTCTTTTAATTAGGTTATTTGTTGTCAAACCTCTAATGTTAGATTAAACTAGTTCTTCGACAAATAGGTTATTAGAATGGGTTATCTCAATCAGTTCCTCATTTGATAGGTTATCAAAATGGGTTTCTTCAACTTGTTATTTAATGGACAAGGTGATTACACATTAAGGTGGACCAAAAGTGGAAGGTTTTGGAATCCACAGTTTTCTTTTTTTTTTAAATTTAATGCAAATATTTAATGTTTTGGGAATGTAAATTAGTCCATTTGAAGGTAGGAAGCAAGAAGAATACCTAAACCCTAAAGTTATAAGTTTTCAAATTATCAAATATGTTCCGATTTGATCAGTTTAGGGAAAAGTTGGAAGCAAAAACATGGATTTTTTGAAATTTTATAATTGGCAGATTTTATGTTAGGTTATAATGTCACTTTTTACGAAACAACATTTATCAATTTTTACATTTCAATCAATTATGGACTTTCTAGACTATTGGTAACCTTGTAGAATCCCAATAAATTAAAATATTAAATTTGATTAGAAACCCTTATTTTAAGATTATAATAGCCTCACAATGATAATAGGAGAAAAAAAATCAATAATTAAAACATATTTACTATGTAATAAAAGTCCATAACACTTTTTATGGACTATGATCATCCATCTTGTATCACTTGAAAAGTTCACCTTATAATGAAGTGATGGCATTTTATCTTCAATTTTTTTAATTTCATTCTTCAAGTATTATAATTTAATTAAATGAGTCCTTTTTTAAAAATTCAATCAAACCTCAACACATATTATACTAAACTTAAAGGTACCTCATAAAAACTGCCCTTGCGACACCAAAAATGAACTGTTTAGTTTACAACCACTCGATAGGTTGTTAGAATGGGTTACCTCCATTGGTTCCTCTGGTAAAAAGTCACTAAGTTTAATTAAAACAAGTTGAAATGTTTGATCCCCATAAACCTATAGGGTTTCAACTTGTTAATGTTAACCAAATTGGATTAGGATTGAATTTATTGATATTGGATCCTATATGGTCCAAACCATTGTCTCTGAAACTTAAGGGTATGTACTTTGACAGTTCTTGGAAACCATAAAACATAATCTCCAAACTAGTACTTTGTTTCCATGTATTGATTATGAGACCATAACTACTGATTCCATTGGTTAAAAGCTATTAAGTCTTGTGCTACTAACTAGTTTTCTTGCAATTTCTCTAGTTTTGACATGCAACTAGTTAGAACTCTAACAAGTTTTAGATCATAGGTTTGCCCTGGCTTGGATGGTAACAAATACTCTGTAGGTAGTAATGGGTGTAATCTGTAAACAAGTTGAAATGGAAGGTGATTAGTTCCAACCTTAAAAGCAATCCTATAAAAAAATAAAATTGTGGACAAGTGCTCATCCCAATCATTTTGATTTTCATTCATCAATTTTGTGAGTAATGTACCAAAGACTTTGTTAGTAGATTCAACTTGTCCATTCCCTTGTGGATAATAGACAATAGAGCTAGTATGTCTCAAGATAAAATGATTATTTAAATAACAAATAACATCGTTAATGAAATGGGTACCTTGATCTATCACAATAGTAAGTGGACAACCAAACCAAATGAGAATATTGTCATATAAAAACTTTGCAATAATAGTAGTTGTATTGGTGCGCAAAGCTCTAGCCTCCACCCAATTAGTAGCATAATCAATGGCAATTAAAATGTATCGGTTGCCAAAATAACAATTCGCTAATTTAATAGGTTTGATAAAATCTAGTCCCCATTTTTGGGAAGGTTCTTCAAGTAGAGTAGTAATTAACTTTGCCATATTTTGTGCTAACAGGTTACCTGTTCATTGGCACAAATCACAAGTCCGACAAAATTCATGAACATCTTTGTTCATGGTTGGCCACTAATAATTGACATCAAGGATCTTCTTCACCATGATGTTTGAATAAAAATGTCTTCCACCAACTCCACTATGTAGCCCCTGTAGTATAATTGGCACATGTTCAAGTTACAAAACGTAATGAAACCTATTGTCTTGTCCAAATCTATAAAGTACTCCATTTTGTAACACAAGTGGTTTAACTTTTTGAATTAAATATTGTTCTTGTGAAATTGTGAATATTTTTGGCATCATTCCCTTTGACAAGTAATCATAAACATTTTGTAACCACTATGGTTGTAAAATGAAATGAACATCAATGGTTTGATCAAGTACACTAACCGATTTTACTTGATTAAACAACCGATTTAATCCATCTACCATCAAATGGGATCTACCAAGGTTGTAAACAATTTTTAAATCATACTCCAAGAATAATAATAACCACCTAGCAATTCAGCCAAAAACTTGTGGTTTATTAACCAAGCACACAAGGGCCATGTGGTCAACATAACAAACTAGTTAATTACCCAGTAAGTAATGTCTAAATTTGTGTAAGGCATAGACCATAGTTAGGGCTTCTTCTTAGTAGTAATATAATTTTTCTTAGCTAAATTTAACAATCATTACAAGGAATCATGGTCTTATTAATCGGGAATTTTGGTCAAAAAAACCCCCCATATGGTGTTTTTGCTCCCATGTCTGACTTGACCAAAGTGCCATTTTGGACGAGTCAATTTGGACCCAACCGTTTTGATTAGGTCTTTTTGGTTGATTTTTTTTTTTGGTTTTTTTTTTATTGGGTTATTGGTAGGGTAGCTTAAATAAGTAGGAGGTACCTATAAATAAATGCATGTACTTAGGTAACATGTAGGTTATAGTCTACTAAGCCTTATAGGTACCTTTTAGGTCTATGTTTATACCTACCTAGTGAGCTACTTAAGCCTATGTTATTTAGTAGGCTATGTAGGTACCTACTAACCTATTAATAGACTTAGCCTAGGCATACTAGGTAGGTAGTCTAACTTATTAAATAAGTCTAGGTTTAAGCTACTTACCTAATAGGCGAAGCTACTTACCTAGTTAGTAGGATAGGCTACTTATAGGTAATTAATAAAAATAATTTAAAATGATTCATGAATTATTATAAATTATATAATAATATCAATGATTGATAATTAATTATTTCCTAGGAATTACTAAATATTAAATATTAATTAATGACTAATTACTATTATTTAATAATTGTTCAATATAAATGGCTGATTATTGAATATTTCCTATGAAATATGAAATATTAAACATTAAATAATAATAATCTACTATTAATTACTGATTTTTAAAAAAATTAATTCTCGTTTATTGATTATTTATTAGATGTTTACTATTTATTATTGATAATTTATTATTTGCTACTTATTACTAATTATTTATTATTTACTATTAATTAATAATTATTGGTTATTTAATATTAATTATTATATAAAAATATTATTAACTAAAAAATTAGTCTGAAATAATCACTTATCAATCATTATTTACAATTATGTATTGATTATTATTAATTATTATAAATTACTATCAAATATTAGCCAAATAAAATAAAACTAATAATTTGATAATAATTAATCAATTAACAAGTTGATGGATAAATTAATTATTGGTTATTAATTGACATTTATTTTGTGATTAAATAATTATATAAATTATTAATCATAAATTATTGAATATTAACTATCAATTATTAAATATGAACTAATTAATGTATTAAGTTTAAATACCTACATGTGCCTAAAGGTAACATGTAAATAACCTATTAAACTTTATAAGTAGCTATAAGGTGTAATACGTTTAACCTAGGGCCTATTAACTATGAACTTAAGTTTGGTATGTACCTTATGCAACATAAACTTATAGGTTAAATAATCAAATTTGTATGATTGATTTGATTAAGTGTCAAATTAGAATGGCCAACTTGATTAATTATAAATCACAATGGCCATTAAGTATGGTCAATTTGACTAAGTTTTGGTCATCTTGATGGACCTCTGGCATTTTTACTAGATGTTTGATTTGTCACATTGTCAAAAAGGTCACTTTAATGAAATGTCTCAGTCAAAAGTAACTCGTGTCTTTCATGCCCTAGGCCTTTAATCAAAACGACCGTCCCCCTTGGTTAATGTGGACATTTTCGTCAAGTTGGACCTCTTTAAAAATCACATTTTCTTGTAGTAAATCTAGAGGCATACATAACTTGTTGATCAAACTTACTAATTGGGTTCTATGCAAGTATAGCTTCTATTGCTAACTAAGATGCATTTGTATGAACTTGAAATTCAAACTCCTAGTTTGGATTGATCAAAATAGGGGCTTGTATATACCAATTCTTAATATCCTCCCAAACATTTTGGCATTTTTTAGTACATTGAAAAACTTTAGACTTTTTGAACAGCTTAGTGATAGGTGACGTGATTGAAGCAAAGTTTTCGATAAAGCACTAATAAAACTGGGCCATTTCATTAAAAACTTGGATCTTCGGGGGGGTAGTAAGTACTAGCATGTTTATTAAAGCTTCAACGTTCTTAAGACCCATGACTTTGTTTTCTTTGGACACTATGAATCCTAAGATGGTTTTTAAAAACACCATGAATGCACAATTGCTTGGGTTTAAACTAATACCAAACTCTCTACACTTAAGAAAACATGTCTTTAACTTTTAAAGGTGAATTGACAAGTCACTGAAAATTGTAAAATCATCAAGAAAAATCTTCATGAATACATCAATGTATTAATGAAAAGTTTTTCTTATTACCCTCTAGTAGGTGGGCAGTCCATTTTTGACACCAAACGGCATCATAACCCACACAAAAACCCCCTAATTTGTCACAAAGGCAATTTTGTGCTATTCTTTTTGTGCGATTAATATCCTAAAAATTTGTCAAAAGGTATAAACTTCATGCCCAACAATTGTGTTGATGACCTTATCTATGAAAGGCAACAAGTAAAGGTCATTTTTTGTTGCTACTTTGAATTTTCTAAAATCGTCATAGATCCTCAACTTTCCATTCTTCTTAAAACAACCGCTATTGGAGACAGTTAAGTTGCTTCCTTAACTACTTTGATTATATTTTTTAAAAAAATCTTGTTCATATCTTGCCTGACAATAATAACATAATTAAGATGCAACCGGTACCTTACTTGATGAGCAAGTGGTACTATGGTATCAAGTTCAATCCAATGTTGAACAATCTTTGGTGGAATACCTTTTAGGAGTAGGTATTGCTATGGTTCCTATTGAAAACATGTATAATTCTATGGCAAACATCACATCCTTTTTTTCATTAGATATTCCAGAATGGAAATCATAACATCTTAAGACTTTTGGTCTTTTAGTTTGAACACCAAGTTTCTTAGTAACATGTATGGTTCTTACTGTACTAGTTCCCTATATGGTAACAATATTAGTTCCCCAATTATGGGATACTTTTGCATTTCTCAACCATGGACATTTTAATAACATTGAATAACTAGAATCTAGAACAATGTTGTTGATAACAATAAATGTAACCATATAAGGAATTCCATGAACAAATATCTTCAAATCCCCAATAAGGCCAAGTGGTTTAGGTATAGTTTGATCTGCCATATGAAGATTATAAAGTGTTAGATTAGGTTTTGATAAACCTAATTATACTCTTAAGTTTATAGTAATGATGTTTATTCCAGATCCTCCATCAATCAACACATCATCAATGAAGTTTTTACCAACTTGGATTTGAATCACAACCATTTATGTTGCAACCCTAAACTTGGGCTTGCGACCAAGGCAAAGGCTTGTAAAAGTGTAGGCCAAGAGTGAAGCCTAGGAGTCACATTTTGTGCTCCTAGGAATGTAAGAGAGTGTGAGGGAATGAACCCACACACTCCCAAATGAACTCCCACTTTGGGAATTAAAGTTTCAATGGACTCTCAAATCTTCAAAAGGCAATTGCAAAGGTCAAAACTCATTGGATTGAAGATTTCCTTATACCATTGGAAATTTATTGAGACCTAGATGTTTAAAATGGGCTTGCATGACCCATTTGAGTACTTAAAACATAAGTTATGGACAAAAGAAAGGTCAGTGCCAATTTGACTCCCAACCACTAAAAGTCAAGAATCGCCCTGATTTACTTGCATGAAGGTGGCATGCCACATACTATTGGAAAGCTCTAGAGAAGGGATACAACTTTCCTTTAAACCTCACCTCACTCGAAGGCAAGAAGTTATGGGCCTCTAAAGTTGCAAGAGTCCTAATTTTGAGAATTTTGGGACTCCCAACTTAGGAATCCTGGGACAAAATGACATTTGGGTGCAAGCCCTGTGGCCAAACACATAAAATACCATAAGGGAAAAAGTAGTGGCTTCCCCCAAGTCCAAGTTGTGGTGAGTCTTGTGAGTCCATGTTTGCCCATGATTCGTCCATGCACCAAAGGCATTCCAACAATGCACTAACCAACTTGTTGTTTAATTTGTGTAAGTCCGTGTGAATAATTGACCCACTTGTCGCTTGTCCTAATCCCCATCCCGCAACTCCAGCATGCCCCTCTACCCCCGAAGTGTTATGAGCCAGGGAACGTACCCTAACTCCTTATCCTTCCGTTGTTTTCACCTTGGACTTGCAATTGAATCTATCAAGGAGCTTGGGGGTGCATCAATATAATGATCAATAGCCTTTATTACACAAGCAAGTTCAAGTTGAATAGGTTCAAGTTAAATTGGTTGAATAGACTTATCTAGTTTGAAAATGTACAGTTTGATGTTCGACACAATCTTCAAAAGTAACCCCAAGTTGATAACATACTTAATCTCCAAAACTTGAGTACTAATGTCTTTCAAAATTTCCTCCAAAGTCTTTTCTAGTGATATTGTTTGTGGAGTCAACTAAATAGGTTCCTTGCTAGTAGTTGGTTGACTTATTGATTCTAGTAAACTAGCCCAATTCGAACGAAGTGGTTTGTTTAAATTGATGAATGCTTGTGACATTAAGCCATTTCCTTGTAACTCCCTGATAATATGAACAAAGGAACCACACAATTGTTCTTATGTTTGCTAATCAATTGTTATTTTTGCCTTCACTAGTTCACGTTCTTTAAGAGCTTGTTGCTTTGGTATTTAACTACATGTTGCGACAATAACAACTACATTGACTAGTACATTTTCAGGTTTAAGGTTTTTTGTTACAACAGTGGTAATAATGGTTGGCTTAATCTAAAACATGTTCTGAACTTTTGTTTTTTAGGATAATTAGGTGCACGATGTTTAGAGCTAAAAAAGGTAATACAAGGATATCCGAATGGCACTCTACTTGTTTTAACAAGTTGTGCAATTACTTCAACCACTAGTTCAACAACTTTAATGGGTACAATAAGAATTGCTAGTTTTTCTTTCTTCTTGTTATGACAAGTTCTTTTCACATGACCTATTTTACCATAATTTGAATAGGTTATCTACCACTTAGTAGTGGTATAAGTGACTATGGACTGTGCAACTAGTTTAGACTTTAGTTGAGTTATCAAGGCATTATAATTTGCTATGACTGGTCCACTTTCCTCACAAATCATTGCATCTTCCTTATGTTTAATAAGTATCTTTTGTCATACATGTTGTTGCTAATCTAAGGTATGGTTATAAACTTGCTCTAAAAATAGTAATAAGGAAAACATTAGTAGCTTTCACTTGTAAATACTTAACCAGTTTAAACAAATGTTTCTAGTAAACATCTACCCATTCACCAACTTGTTGTTGGAAATTCTTCAACTGCATATAAATTTCTCCATCATTTTTCACAATTTGAAAGCATTTGCAAAATGTTTACTCCAACTCATCAAATGTGTAATTAAGATGATCTTATACAAAGTTTTCACCTTACTTTGAAATATTGTCTCATAAAGTGAAACCAAACAAGTTAATGATATTAGCCTCCACAATCTCACCATTGGTTTTAATTACCTTCATGAAAACTCTAATGTGAGCATCTGAATTAGTATCTTTCACATATGTGGGATATTGAAACTTTTGATATGGCAATTTACTAGTTGGTTTACTTTGAACTAGAACCAATTGATACCATGGTGTCATGAATATCCTTGGATCAAGTGTTGATCATCTATAAAATCCAATAGGTGGATCAAATGGTGGTCCTCTAGGTGGGTCTCAATCAAGTGATCCTTATCCTAACAATCTTCCATTAGGCAAACCTCTAGGCAATTCTCCACTCGGCTCTGGATATGAATTAGCCATTCTAGGCTGCTGGATTGGAACATCATTACCATAGATAGGTAGTATAATCTAGTAACAAGTATATTAATAGGAAAAACTATTATCATTGTTTGTTGAACAAGTACACCTCTCGCAACAAAAACTAGTTGTTCTAGTCTAAAAGTTGGAATTCTGATAGGATAGTGGTTCTCCATTAATTGTTCAATAGGTGGCACTAGTTCTGGTTGAGTAACATCAACTACATAACCATTTTTTCTTCCAAAAATCAATAGATCAAGTTCCTTGATTCCCAAATCATACATAGAATACATGTTAGGATCCATAGGTACAAAAGATAGAATAGTATTATACCACATTGGGTATGGTATAGTTCTAGGTTGCCCTATTATTGATGGTGTAACAGGTTGCGACCAACCTAAATGTTGATTAACTATTATTCGGTTGGTAACCAAATTCGATTGTGGTCAAATTTGTTGCACAAGTACACCAACATGTGTCATTTGTGTGCTCGGTACCACAAGTTGTAGAAAAGTTATGAGTTCTTTCATCAATTTCTTTAATTTATCATCCACAAAAGGGATAAGAAAAATTCTTGAATTCATGTCCAACCTGTTGATAATATGTACATGCTAATGCAACTTCAACAATGGGTTGGGTGGTTATAACTAGTATATTTCGTTGAACAAATGGTTGTTCAATGGTTCCCATGGCAAGTACATTCAGCCAAATAATTTGATGAAGTGGTTTTGTTTGTTGAACAACAAAAGGGGCCACAACTACTTCCATTGGTTTTATGGGCTAATGAGAACCAAATCTATGTGAAGGTCTTTGCTCCAAGTTACTTAGTTGTTCCAATTGAGGTAAAAGTTGGTTGTGCTCCAATTCAGAATCTGTTATGGTTAGATTCAAAATAGGAACCGATTTAAATGTATAGTAACCAACAACTGGTGTTGATCGAAAGGGCATAATGGCTCTAGGAATATAGTAATTGGGTGTCACAAACTACCATCTTTGTCTTGCAAAGGTTACCTCATCAACATGTTGAACAGGTTTGTTCGGTGTTTTACCCACCCGGTTGTGCATTCAACCTCTATTGTTGGGATGACTACTGGGGTGTCAAAAATCAACCACTTGAAGGTACTTGTGATTCCCTTCTTTCTTCTTGCTCTATTGGTAATTGATGAAAAGGTATGTCTACTGTAACAGGTTGTCGAGGCTCATCGCTAAGAACTTCAACCAATTTTATTCCCTTGGCTTGAGAATGTGGTTATTCTTGTGGCTAAACCATTTCACGAACAAGTTGTTACAATGCTTCTAATTCTAATTGCCTTCAAGGCCCCTTGTGACTATTCTTAACATCTCACAAAAATCATTAATTCAAGTTTCTTTTGGTCAACACGTTGTTAAAAAAAATTAGGGATCAACATGCAGATCATAAGAAATCCTTAATTATTGGTTTGTAAAGAAAAATAAAAAGTATGAACATAAAAATAATCCTAGAAAACTACTAAAAACTTAATACAAATCCAAACCTAAAATATTATAACAAAACAATTACTAAAACCAAAGATTGTAAACATGATTATTCACACTTTCATTCCACTACATGGTCACCAAATGTTAAAGGTGTTTTATATTCCCTTTAATTTTACATGCTCTCTTTTATTTTCCAATTCTAGTTTATTGAAATTATCAAAAGGTATGGTTTGTTTCTCCAAATCTAAAATATCAAAACACAAGCATTGAAGTTGTTCATTTATTTTACATCTTGCATTCCAAAAAAAACAAAAAATAAAGGCTTCAAAGAAAATTAAAGTAAATTGATTCAAAATTCAAAAACTCTCCAAAAGTTACCAAGAAAAAAGATCTCCTAATCTAGCTTTAAGTCCTCCTATTTATACCAACTCATAGTGTTGTTTCAACTTAAACAATCACTAGGTAGTACAACCTTTAAAATCAAAATAACAAACTTATTAGTCACAAGTTTAAAACAACATGTTCTATTAACAACTGATTACCAATTCATATAACAAACTGGTTAACTTAAGACCTATTATCCAAAAAATAAAATAGTCTTAAGATTATATTGCCTCATTGGTTACTAGTTGATTTTAACAAATCACTATATACTGAACAATTGAGTTAACATAAAGTGACAAATAGGGGAACTTTGTCATGCACATTTGATCTCCATCTGGAAAGATCAAAGCTGGACTGGAGAAAACTTGAGGAACTTAGAGGAATAATGAACTTAGGATGTCAAAAGTTGTGCTTCTGCAATTGCTGAGGACCAATAATAGCAGACCTTCAGCTCCTTCAAACATCTCAAGTACAATTTTGTCACGGATGTGTGGCTCCAAACTTACTCAACTCTCTTTCTCAACCTTTACTTCGCTAGCTGTTTTTTGACAATCTGTAGCTGATTTCAAGTACTTATGCCATACCTGTTGGGCATTGCCATGGTAACTTGGCAGCTTCCATACCAATTACATTATTTTAGAAACATTAATTTGTTTAATAAAACATGTCTTTCAAAGAAGAAATTTCTGTGAAGGAATAAAGAGAAATTTTCAGACTACTAAAGAATATTTTACTTTTCCACATGGGATCTTCAAAATTAATTAATTGTTCATCAGACATGTGTCCAAGCTGCTAAGGTACGATGGTGGTTTGTGACTCTTACCATTTAATTATCATCAAAGCAAAGAATCCAAGTTTTTCTTACTCTGCAACCAGCAGTACAAATTCTTCAAAATTAATGCTTGCACTTTCCATTAGCACACAGAGACGGGGGCAAATCCTGGCCAGATTTTCATAGTGTAATCGGAGGGCATGTCGCAGCTATAATCTTTTCTCCACGGAGGGTGGGCATTTTGAAAATCCGATGTTCACTCCTTCAGCCGTTTCATTTTTCAAAACACTTGCCCTCCTTTTTTTCCCATGATACCCAGTGGGTATGCACCAGGTATCACAGGAAAAATCCGCCCAGGTCTTTGCACTCAGTCAAGCCCTTGGCCCAGCACAAATGGTGCTGAGAACTGATCCTGTACAGACACAGTAGTAACCTTGTAGGGAAGACCCTGACAATAAAACACCACACATCTACAAAAGACAATAAAACAAATGAACACAAAGAAAGTAATAATGATGCATTGGACTTAGTCAAAATTAACATTTCAGTATTATTTTCAGTGAATTTTTTCCAAATGGTGATTTTTTTTACCAGGCAAAAAATTAAGAATTTTTTTAATTTTCATTTTTGTAGCCAAATCTGGCTAAATCATCTTATGGATGATCATCACTTCAGCTACATCATAATATTGGAAAAAATTTAAATTTAAATTTAAAAATAAAAAATAAAAATCCAAATTAAAGCAATTTCCAAATGTTTCCTGATCTTGCTGCAAATTGCAAAACGTTGATCATAAAGCTAAAGTGCAGCCTTGTTTTTACTGACATAATTGAAAATGAAAATCTCTAAGTAGAACTTACTTTTTGCTTTTGAAAGTTTCAATGGTCAGACGTCAGAAAAAAGATAGGATAAGTTTCCAGACTGCTATATTCGAGTTCTAATAATTAGCCAGAAATATAAAAGGATGATGAAAAGTTTATTCTTCATCTCTAATCTATAGCCAGATTTGACTAAATCTTTCTAGGGATGATTTGCCACTTTTTCTACATACGCCACATAATAAAAATCCTAAAAACACTGCTCCAGTCAGCAGCATTAAGCTTTTTAACTAAAATCATTTTGGGAGCACCAGAAAGCAGCAGGACATACAAAGCATGTGGCATACATGGTGGTACTGGAGATGCACTGCACCCCTATAGGCTACCAGAGGGCACCCCTGCGGGCTGATCATACCTGACCTCAAGGAATCATTGTCACTGGTAGTGGAACTCTTGTAATTGTGCAGACTACTTTACTTAAGAGAAAGCAGTGGTCTCAAATCCTAGAGACTCCTGTCAAAAAACTGTTACCTGATAAAGCCTGAATGGCTTGTGAAAGCAAAGGAAAGAGGTTCTGTGCAGGGTGTGACTGCTGTTTAGTGTCTCCCTGATTCCTTCAGGCTGTTGCAAAACCATGTTTTCCAAAAGCTGCATCGAGGTAGGTGTTCAGGAAACCCACCAAGCGAGGAGGCAGCAGCCACACACAAATAAACCAAGTCAAGCATGGCCACTTTGATAGCGGGAGTCCAAGCTTGGCTCAGAATATTAGCACTAGAGTACTGCCCATCGACGTGGAGACAACATCTTTCAGCCCACCCGAAATCCGGGACAAGACTACAAAGAATATGAAGGGGCTGCCTATCATAAGAAAACCCATCAGCATGCAATCTATGGGTCAGAGGTTCATCTTTGTCTCCTTGAAAAACAATTTCTCCGAGAAGAAGGTAAGACCATGTGAGATAAATGTTTGTGGGAGCTTCCCATTTGGTCCAAGCTGATTAAGAGTTTCCCAAGCTTATTTCGTTGTAGAACTGTCCATAAGAGATTGTTGGGGGACCTCAATAATGCTGTCACCTGGACAAATTTAGCAATTTGAAGACACATGTAAGCAAGCCATGAATATACGACTGGAAGACTATAGTTGATAGGTAGCAAAATGAGAGTAGAGACCTTGGGGGGTCTAGAGCTATGCCAAAGTCTTGAGAGGATTTTTTGAGGAGAAATAACATCCAACTCAAGCTACTGCAAGCAAGTCATCAAAATTGGTAAGGCCAGTTTTCACCCACCATTTGAAAGGTATCCTCTTTTGGGAGAACACCCCAAAAAAAAGCTGTGTACCCAAGTGGGGGTATGATTGGTCATCAAAATTGGCAAGGGTAGTTTTCACCCAACATTTGAAACGTATCCTCTTTTGGCAGAATACCCCCCAAAAAGAGGTGCGTCCCCAAGCGGGGGTATGATCGTCCAATGCGACTTTCCCTGATCCCATGGGAGATCATTGATATACTCAACCTCAAAGAACCAAATGAGAGTTTTTGGGGGAAGGAGAAAGTTGTCTCTGTCCATCTTCAAAGGTACCCCATGTCACTCTTGAGTAAGCACCTGGACCCACTTAAGCCCCTGATTTGGCAGCCTACCTTCATGGTTACTAGGCTGAATTAGTTGCCTTGAAGGAGAGAGTCTTTGAAACTCAAAAGCTAATTTGGTGTTCAGAGGAACTCCCTATGGGGGTAAACACACCATCACTCCCTATGGGGTAAACACACCATCACCGAACAAATATCTAAGACCAAATGTCTCAATACTGCAAAGGGGAACTGGTTAATGAAAGCACTTGCCCCTACCACCATTCAAAATAACACATACAACTAAACATTCGGTTTTGACAAATTGTTTTGAGATTTTTCTCAACATCCAACTAAGGTTGATGTCTTTTGTGTTTGGTTATGTGTGTGAATTAAGGCAATTATAAACAATTTTCCTGTCCTTATGGTAAGGAAATTTTAGTGCATACAAGTAACTACAAATCTATTGAAACCTAATGGGCTACTACTTTTAATGTTTGGTTATAAATGTGATTTATGGGTAGTGTTTAAAGAAGAAGTGGCTGATTATACAAATGTAGTGTTTGATAATGGTGGTTGGTTTGTCACGTTAAACTACATGCAAGTAACTATAAATGTAATAAAAATTCTAACTATCCTACATGAACAAATGTGTCCTGAACCATAAGCCAAATCAACATAGCAACAAACAAACAGCCTTAAAATGCAAAGGACACAATGTTAACTTTGGTACTATAATTAAACACATTTATGATGTAAAAGATAGTTGCAATGAATTATGTGGGTATGAATATCTATCTAGACACTTCTAGATTGGGTATGAAAAATATTTCAATATAAATTTTTTAAATCCTTTAATGTAGGGTAAGGACCAATGTTGTGCATGTTTGTGGCTTAGGACTTAACATTTTGTGTAAGTGTATAAGGCCTATTCGTATCTATGTAAGGCCTCATTCACAATTGGGGTTCTTAAAAAACATAAAATGATATTTCAAAAAAATTAATTAGTTTTTACAAATAACATTTACACAAGACAAATTTAAGTGAGAAAATTTACATGGTCCAAATCAAGATAATTCATGTGGTGGTGGTGATTTCTCACATGTGTACATTGATGTGCATATAAACTTTAATTCAAACCCAAAAATATAAATAATGTTTGAATAAGCTTGTATGGACAATTTGATTTCTTTTAGTATGATTATTTCTTGCACATGTGATTTTCATTTTAAGTTGCAAATTTGAAGCCAAGGGAATTCAAAATATCAACCAAATGGCCAAAAAAATTAGTCTTTTTCCATGCAATTTCAAAAATTGAATTTTGTTGAATTCAAAATTCTCATATAAATTATGTAATTGAATGCATCCAATGAACATGGCCAAACATAGATGTAAGCATTATTTATTCATTAACAAATTGACATCAATTGCATTATTTAATACATTCATTTTAATTTATTTTGTAAAGATGTGTAGTTTGGACACATGATATAATTAGTTTAAAGGATTCAAAAGGACATTTATAATGTCCAAACTATTTTGTAATATTTAATTTAACATGACATCATTTAAAATATTGGCATATATCAATCCACTACAATTATAATGATGCCAATAGAAGAAAAATTCAAAGTTGTCCTTTGGAGTCATTTGAAATTTAAACATTCCTTTTTGGTATCACAATTGTGAATGGACTCATAAATGTAAAACAAATACACTTACATGGTCTTGCACGACCATGTAAAATAATGTAAAAACATATAATTTCTATTTGGAGGTGAGTGGGCCAAAGTTTCAAAAAGAACATTGGTGATGGACCAATAAACATTGCCATTTCCTCCCCCCGCAAACGATTTTAGGATGTACCACAACTAATTATTATGAATCAAAATAGGTACCCTTGAGCTCTTGTAAAAGCCTAGGCCATGAATGGTGATGAACAAAGTTAAGAATGGAAATTCTACTCGAGCAATGAAGTGGGGCAACATGAACCAAATATGCACAAAAAAATGTGCACCCAAGATACTCATAATATCACCACAATATGTCCCATATCATATGCTCAAAGGTGTGGGCTTGTATTGTATAAGGGTGGGCTAAAAGGAAATATTTCCACAATATCATATTGGCAATAAAAGTTTCTATTTAGGGAGAATAAAAAATATTATAATTGGCCCCTACAATTAAAACATATGGTTAATTCCATCCCAATTGTGTTGATTTGCCAGTTTTTTATTCATATAACGCTTGATTACACCTATAGTTCAAGGGCACATAGTTAGCATATTTAAAAATTAAAACCTTATTTGTAGTTGTAACCACCAATGTGGCAATAATCTTGTCCACCCATTAATCAATAGATGGGCAAATCAAAGGCCAACAACAAAATTTACTTTTCTACAAGTTAGAAATTAAATTTTTACTTCAAAAGTCTACAAACCCAAAGTTATTTTTGGGTTTCCTATGGTTTGGGTTCATGTTTTCATAAAGGGTTTTAAGGTCATTATGGCATGTTTGTTTTGACAAAAAATTAACAAGCATGCTGGTTTATGTGGCTTATTGTTTTCATTAAAAATTAGTATATAGGTGCTAGTTTTTTTATTAACATGTAGCATAATTAATGACTAGGATTTTAAATTTTATTATTATAAATTTATATTTATTAAAAATATTAAATAGGTGTGAATAAATTGCTTAACATAGCCTACCTAGTCCAACCATTTTATAGGTTACAAGCATCAAAAGTTGAACCCCTCACCTTTGCAAGGTGAAACCAAGTCTTTAACCAATGCACCACACCATTTTAAAGGTGTTAATTAACTTTTGTCAACATATCATTATGAACATGTTTATTTCATTTTTTTACATTTATTAAATTTACATAAATAGATACAAAGGTAAGTAATAGGTAGATGGTTGTAAGTTGGTAAATGGTCAATATTTCAATACACCTACCTTGTCGCAACCCTAGCTTTGGGTTCGCGACCAAGGCTAAGGGGGGTTGCAAGGTTGCGGGCCAAGAGGAAGGAAGCCCGGGAGTCGAGGCAAAGGCATTGCAAGAGTGTGGGCCAAGAGGAAGCCCGGGAATCACATCACATACTCCCGGGAGTGTTAGAAAGTGAGAGGGAGTGAACCCTCACACTCCCAAGGCAACTCCCACTTTGGGAGGAGTCCCGGTGGACTCCCGAAACTTCAGAGAGCGATTGCAAGGGTCAAACCTCAATGTCTTGTGGTGTTTTTTATATCATTGGAAAGCTCTTGAAGCGTAGATGTCTAAAATGGGCTCGCATTGCTCATTCAAACATCTAAAACACAAGTTATGGTCAAAAGAAGGGCCGGGAGTCGAACTGCCAGTTTGACTCCCGACCACAAAAAGTCGGGAATCGACCCGATTTACTTAGCTTCAGGGGGCATGCCACATATCGTTGAAAAGCTCTCGACGAGAGCTACAACTTTGCTTCAGACTGCATTGCGATCCGAGGTCTTCTCGCAAAGTTATGGGGCTCTAAAGTCGCAGGAGTCCCATTTGGCGCGATTTCGGGACTCCCACTCGGGAGTCCCAGGAAAAATAGCCATTTGGATGTAGCTTCCATGGAGAGCTGCAAAGTTTACTATAAGGGGGAAGGTGGTGGCTTCCCCCAAGTCCGGGCCGTGGTGAATCTTGTGTGTCCGTGTTGCCCATGGCTCGTCTTAGCACCAAGGGTGCTCCAACTTTGCACTAACCATTTTGTGTGGGTTGTGTGCAAGCCCGTGTGAGTGAGTGAAGCTTGTCAACTCTTCCTAGTCCCATCCCGGAGCTACAACACGCCCCTCTACCCCTCAAAGTGTTGTGAGCTAGGGAGCGTGCTCCGACTCCTCCTTTTCCGCTGCTTTCTACTTGGGCTCACATTTGAGCCCTTTAAGGAGTTCGGAGTGCGTCATACCTGCTTAATGACTACTTATTACCAACCTCAAACCTATCTATTACTCACATACTTACCTCCCAAGTAATGTTAGCTTACAATGTTCAAGTCCATAATTATCATCACTAAAATTTTAATAAAAAAGGACAATTTTTTTCATGTTTCATTAGTATTCCCTATGGTCAAAGATTGGCCAATATGATTGAAGCCTTTAAAGTTCTTATAAGGATTCCGCAAATGTGTGGAGCCATTGAAATTTCACACATCAAGCTTGTTGAAAAGTTGGCATTAGAACTTGTAATTAGGACAAATTATTAGAATAGGCATGATCATCATAGTGTGGTTTTGCAAAATGTTTGTGATAACAACCTAATTTTTTGGGATGTGGTTGTTTTGGCCTTAGGTGGCACACATGATGCAACCCACCTTTGGGCTTCTTCCTTGTATATGGGTTTTATGCACTTGGAGATATCATAATCCCCTATTGTGACCATTGAAGGCCAAGAGGTGTGACCCAACATTGTTAGTGATTCCACCTATCCACATCATGAAGGCTTACATGCAAAAAAAATAAATCAAAGGATGAAACAAAAGATGTTTTTAACAAGGCATTATGAAAGGGGCATGTGAAGATCAAAAATGTTTTTGCACACTTTAAATATAGGTCATTAATCTTAAAATCTCAACTTAAAACTTCATAGTCCGTTAGTCAAGTCTTAAATCATTATGGCATGTTGCATTTGACATAACTTTTGTGAAATGCATAATAAATCGTTGATGATAGATGGTCTAATCATGGATGTTCACATCTTCATTTGAATGATTTGCATGTGTTTAAACTATTTGAAAGCAAACAAAGTTCTAAACTAGCATCTAAATTTTGGATTGGTTATGTGTTTCGGGTAGAGTAGTGAAATTCAAATCTAATATAAGGTTAAGAATTTTTAAGTTCATAATTTTAAGTTCAAAATTTTTTAATGTATTACATTCACTATTACAAATATAGATTTTTAAACTATATATTTTTAATTTAAAAATACCCAAAATGACAAGTGTAAAAAATATCACCTTGTCAATTTGGACAAGTTAATTTGGACTTGCCATTGTGACTAGTGTGGTCTTGTTTATTAGCATAATAGGAAACTATTTGATTGGTCATTTTGACTAGCACATAATGGACCATTTGATCAATTGAATTTCTACCTAAATTTAAAATTTTAGAATTATTTTTTAAAATAAAAATTAGGTAAGTAAATAGTAAATAGGTTTAGGTCGGTTGTTAAAAAATTGATCAATAGGTAGGTGGTATGCTTAACCTAGCCTACTTAGCTACATTAATGTAAGCTACCTATTTTAGTTTTCTAGGCATGCACAAAAGTTACAATATTATAAGGAATTGAACCTTTTACCTTCACAATAATAAACCAAGTCCTTATGAATGGACTACACCCCCAAAAGGTGACAATTTTGATTAAGTTTTTAAATTTCACATCAACATTTATGTAGGTAAATATAAACATTATGTAATTAGTAAATAAGTCAAAGATGGGTTGGTAGCACTAGAAGAAAAACCTTTATTTACAACTGGTGTCTACGACTATTTCTTAGTAAAAAGAGACATTTTACAACTAACTCAAATAGTCGCCTAAGACAAGTCGTAGACGACAAATAGTCGCATGAAACATTACATCAGGATGACGTCATCAAATGGTAGATGAAGCCTACATTTAGTATATACTATTTCATCCAATGGGGCCAGTATATACATAATGTATACAAGGCATCATTTTGCGACTATAAATTGCAACTATTTTGGTGGATCCAAACTCCAACCATGTGGAGACACATGTTAACTATTGAAA
>Ga0116231_10001338_pt1 | contig 49986 bp, 26 predicted proteins | sample S1TSphgellanicum_2_FD_89695 | JGI IMG/M metagenome (GOLD analysis project Ga0116231, IMG submission 89695) | Host-associated microbial communities from peat moss isolated from Minnesota, USA - S1T2_Fd - Sphagnum magellanicum MG | ecosystem: Host-associated > Plants > Peat moss > Unclassified...
ATCGGAAAAAACATGGCCACTCCTTACCCACACGATTAGGATACCATCGGATGAAACCGTATATACTACCTATGTACTACATTTAGGCTCCATCCACCATTTGGTGACGTCATGCTGATGTAATTGGTTTTTGCGACTATTTGTCGCTTGTGACTTGTCTTAGGCGACTAACAGCAAAATAGTTGTAAAATGTCGCCTGCGACTAAAAACTAGTCGTAAACACCAGTCGTAAATCCTAGGTTTTCTACTAGTGGGTGTAAGTGTGTCGAATGGCAATTGAAATTCTTCAATCATTATCCAATGGTGTGGGTATGTCGAATGGTGATTGAATTTTTCCAATTGCCATCCAAAACACCCCCACTATCCAATGACGGCTGAATTTTTTTTGATCGCCCAAAAAGGCATGGGGGAAGGACATGAAATGACAATAAGAACAAGGGGAGGGGAAAAAATAATGGAAAAAGGGGAAAGAGAAAAGGTAATAAAAAAAGGGGAAAATATTAACAAGACTAAGTAGAGGAAGAAAAGAAAAGGCAAGAAGAAGAATGAGGGAAAATGAGAGGGGTGAGAACCAAAAAAAAAAAGGAAAAAAAACATAGGGTGAAACAAAAAAAAAAGGGAAAACAAAACAAAAAAGGGGGGGTTAGAAACCAAAGAAAAATAAAAAAAAAAGAAAGGGGGATGAAAGAAAAAAGAATAGAAGGTGGCAGTGTATGAAAAAAAGGGAAAAAAAAAACAAAAGGGGAGTGGGGAAAAAACAAGCAAGAAAACAAGCAAAACAAGAGGGGTGAAAAACCAAAGAACAAGGAAAAAACCCAAATGATGGGGAAGGAAAAATAAAACAAAAATAGGGGTTTTCATGAGATGGTACCTAAATTTGCTAGCCCTAATCCAATTCATTTAGCCTTGTCAAATGGTGACTAAAATGGATTCGGTCGGCACCATTCGATGGTGAATAAAATGGATTTAATTGTCACCACCAAATTCAATTGTTGTCATCGGATGGAGATTGAAAAAGGGGGAATATTACTAACCCCTTTTTGCTTGTTTCAATCACCCACAAGGATGGGTGATTTAAGAAATATGGTTCCCATTTAACTATCACAATTTCTTAGATGGCAATTAAAGTTTTTCAGTTGCTAAAGGGGGGGAGGGTCATGTCACATGTCTTTGAAAACATCTTGACAAAAGCTTTCCAAAAACATATGACAACCCTTTTTGTGGCAGTTGAAAAAAATTTGATTGCCATTCGAAAAATAGTGATGGTAGGATGGTAATTGAAAATTTTCGATCATCACACCTTGTCCCATTTTAATCACCCCCCTATGGCGACTAAAATTTTTTAATCACCACAAGGATGGGAAATTGAAAAAAAACTAGTCAACCCCCTTTTAAGCAACTGAAGAATTTTGGTCACCATTCAACACACCCACACCATCGAATGGCAACCAAAATTCTTTAGTCACCCAAGAGGGAAAGCGAAGCATGAAATTATTTTTTTTCCCAAAATGATAACACATATTTTCACCCCTTTTTATTGTAATCCGATAATGGGGGTATGTTGAATGGCGACTGAAATTTTTCGATCACCAAAATGGAAAGATGCATGTAATATCATTTTTGAAAATTAAAAAAAAAAAAAAAATCATCCCCACCGTGCCGTCTTGTGTGACTGAAAAATTTCAATCGCCATCTGAAGGTGGGGGTGTGTTGAATGGTGACAATAAATTTTTGGTTGCCCCCCTATGATAACTGTGGCAATCGAAAAAATTTGATCGCCACAAAAGGTTGGCTTGTGGCATCTTTTTTGAAAGCCCTTGTCGAAGGTTTTCTAAAAGCATGTGACATGTTACCTTTCTTGGTGACCAAAAATAATTCAATTGCCACAAGTTTGGCAACCAAAAATTTTGGTCATCGTAAGGTTTGGTGAACAAAAAATTCGATTGCTGTACCCTATGACAACTTTTTTTTTTTTTTCAATTGCCACGAGGTAAGGTGACCAAATTTTTAAAGTTGTTGCAAGGTTTCAACAACTAAAACGGGTCCAATTTTGATCACCCATAAGCATGCCTCGGGCAACTTGAGAGCGTTTTTGACCTAAGTTGACTTAAACTAACCCTGTATTAGCATGATGTAGGGGTGCGTCTATGTCCATATGCGTTTATCATGTCGTGATGGACACACATACGCACTAACAACCCTACACCAAATTTTGGAATTGGACCAAATCATCCACTTGGTTTTGTAAAAGTGTTTTTTTGTTATTACACTGATAGATATCTATGGAGGTGTAGATTTGGATGTCATTGCACATCCTCAACTTTCACCAATTATTGTATAAATAAGTTCAAGTCCTTATGTAGAAATGATTACCACATAACCACATATTTTCGAAGTTATAAAGATGTTTGAATCTCTACGAACACAAATTATTGATACAAAACTTGATCATGTTGATGAATAAGTATTTTAGTACTTTCTTTTTCAATAATTTTCTTTTTTATTGCATTACCTAATGGATCACAAGGATGAAATCTAGCGTATCAATGGGGTAATGTCAACCGATTTTTTAAACTTATTTTGTTGTTTTATTTATGTTTAGGGTTTGTCTTGTTTTGATGAAATATCTAAACCATTATTAATTATTTGTTATTGATTAGATATTGGTTAAAGGAATTTGGATGTTGAATTAGTTTAGGAAGAACAATAAATGAGACAAAAGATCATGTAGAAAAGTAGATTATTATTTTCATTCATTTTTTTTGAAAAAATGGAAGAACTTCGTTGTGTTTTTCTAAATGAAAAATATTTGTTGTTAGTTTTTTAAAAAATCATTGAAGAAACACATAAATTTATTTTAGAGATTAAATTTGATTAAATTAATATTATATATAATATGAAAAGTTTATAATTGGCATAAAATTACACTAGAATGTAAAAATATTTTGATAAAATCAATAAAAAGAACAAAGATGATAAATATCTCATTCCCAACTATGCAATGATGTTATTTTGTGAACGTGTGAATGTGAACAAAAAAGAATATTCTTAATATATTTCATCCCAATTAAAAAATATATCCTCTAACAAATTTTGGTGATGTGGGAAACTATTTTTTAGCATATTTAAATATTCAGCCAATTAATTGACTTGTCCACATGGCAACTTGTTAGCTATTATCATGTCCATGCAGTGGTCTCCAATGATTAATGTGTTATCATTGGGATGTGACCTAATGAAATTTCGAACAACCTTTTTTAACAAATATTTATCTTACACACATTATATTTATGACATGGTTTGGGAGTTCTTTAAATTCTCAATATGATTTTGGTAATTGTTAAAAAATTTAACATGGTTTGGAAGTTTTTTTGACCAAATATTGAATGAATTTTATGAACATCTTAGAATAAGTGTTCCCAATATCGCTTTATTTTTAAAAATCCATCATGTTATCAATTGTCAATAAATGCAATATACCGATGTGGCACCAAAGAAGGTGCAATTATATATTAAGACATTACAGTTGGTAAACATGGATCAATATTGGGTTTGTTTATGTGAACTTTCACAAAAATTATTTGTCTAGTTTCAAAGTTCTTTATTCATTTGTAACATGTCTAAAAGAAATCAACAACATTCTTGTCAAAGTTTAATGGACTAGGACTTGTACTTGCCTATGGAGAAGAATAAGTTGAAAAGGGTAGATGTAAAGTTCCAAATAGAGATGAGATATTGGGCATCAAAAAATGGCTAATGTGACTACAAGATGTATGGGAAAATAATCAAGGTGTTTATACCAAAGTTTTTGAATAGCTTGCCACGACCTTCTAAAGACAATCCATGGCCAATGCACCTAACTAATCAAATTATATTTAACACCTTTTCAAAGGTAATGTGACTTCCTATTGGGATTCCAAAGCAAGAAAATAAGCTGCTCTATGACACATTCCTACAAAAAAATTGGCCAACAAATGTTTTTAACTCAAAAAATGATGCATACAAGTCACGTAAACTTATGTACAATAGAGTGATGGACTTGATGGTGTCAAAAAGGGATATTAATAGTTGGGAACTAATGGAAAAGTAAACCACTCTACCACATACATTAGGCTCTATTAGGTGTTCTAATGATGAAGAGGTGACCACCTTTCAACCTAACCTAGGGTTCAACAATGACTCCAATGATGATATCCTACCATTGGTGAAAGGTGGTTCACCCAAATATATTCATAGTAGAGACCCATGATATCATTGATGATATTCAACAAGAATATATTTCCCAAAATCTTGTATTGATTTGATAATAATGCAAAACATCTTTTAAAATGGGCAAGATATTTGTTTAGTGTCTAATATAGTTATTTATCTATGTAAGGTGGTATTGTTGATTATCAATGTGTAGGGATATATAGATAATTATTTTGATTATTTCCAAAAATTGAATAACTATTTAAAATTGTTTGCCAACACTACATTTTGTATTTTTTATTTTTTCACCTAGAAGTATCAATTGTTGTAATTTTTATTTAATATGAAGAAACAAACACCTATGACAATGCAAAATGTATAAAGGTCCAAAAAAGGCACGAGGTTGTAAAAGATGTGGTATTTATCAAAAAACCAACAAATATGTTGGTAATATCACCTCATATAGGTTAGGAGAAACATTTTGATCTCATTTTGCATGACAAGGTATAAGTAAAATGGCAATGGAACAAAAAAAACAAGACCAAACACTTGGTTTATTTCTAATATTTTTTTCCTAACAAAAGTGAATTAATATCCACTGATGTGAAAGCAATTTTTATGTGTGGATATAAACATTTATTTAAAGGTGAAAAATGAAAAATTCAAAAGATTTGGACAAGACCAAATGTTAAGGAAAATTGTGTTTCACCTTTGAACTTTACAAAAGACAATTATACTAATAGCTTTTGAACTTTATAGAACTTGAAATTGGATGAAATACATGTGTTAGGATGACTACAAATGTGTAATGTGAAGATATAAGAAAAAAAACATAATAATAGATAACACAATATGGAAAGAGTTAGTGATTCCAATGACTAATAGGGTGATGAATCTAATGCACATCTGAGCTTGCAAAGCAAAACATGAATTACAATCATAAGCTCATTTAAAAATTGATTACAATCAAAGAAATTCACATAATTTTTACATACTTTTTTTGAAAAAATTAATGCAAAAGGTTAGAAAAAAATTGTGAATGAAAATGCAAAGCCTCTAGTGCAATTGGCTCCAAAAAATAAATTAGAAAAACATTAATATGTTGGTGCAAAAGATAAATAGATTATGGTATGTCCAACAAAACCATTGGACTTGAACAAGGTGCAATGGATGAATTCCCAAGCTATAAACACAATGAAGTTCATAAGGTTTTGTTAAAATTATTCATTTAAGATTTTGGAAGGTGATGGGAACAAATCAATCTTTTTGAAGACACATATGGAGATGATGGAATCGATTATGGACTCAAGGACATTTTTGCAAGGTTGAAAAATATTTAAATATATCGTAAAGGGGACAAATTTTGTTTTAAGGAAAAAATACATGAAAGCATGAAAGCCAAAATTAAATAAAATGGAATTGTTTGTTGATAATGCCAATGAAGGAAATAACACAACAAAAGTTGGTATAACAAATCAACATTTGATTAAAGCTTTATGCCCAACCAAAGGACCACACAACAATTGCTACAAACCTATGATTGACCCCCTCAAGTTATCAAAGAACTAATCCTACTTCACTTTAAAGCTTCATCATCAATGAAAGCTTTAAATGTAGGATCGTACTAAGAGGAACCCCTACTGGGAGGTAGTGAAAACATAGAAGCCATGGCCTAGGTTCAAGCCTTAGCATATGGTAGTTATTAGAAGTTGTTGAAAGAATTAAAAGGAATTTGCTATTTGCAAAAATGGTAAACTCCTAGACCTTGATGGAGACAATTTTTTATAAGAGCAAAAGACAAAAAACATCAATAAGGAAAGATATGTAAACCCATAAGAAATTATTTTCTTAAAAAGACCAAACAATAAATTTATTATTAAAATTCTTATCAAATGTTATTCATGGGTGAGTCAAATCCTTGAGCTGGGTTATCTTTAAGGCTCATTTGTGGGCTTGGCAACTTGAATGAAAGGTTCCACACCTTGATGAAAACCTCCATGTTTGGTTTTAATGCCAAAATGTGGCAATCAAGGATTTGGCAAATGATGACATTATTCCCTACATTAATCACATTAGTTAAATCTTCCATTTGAGACAATGGAATCAAATGAAGTTATAAAAGGGAACATGAAGACCTATAGATGTAGATAAATCAACAACAAAAGAACCTGATTTGGAGCCAACCTCAACAAGAGCTTGAAGTGTCATGACATGAACCTCTTGGACCGCCCTTAAAGCCTTACTAGTTTTGGAAGTGGACATTGAAGTCATGTTTGTCTAGTTGTATAAAACATCTTCTAGAATGAAGTTGATGCCCTTCTTGACAAGCGTCTCATAAGGAGAGGATAATTAGAAAGATATACACTTCACCAATTGATGTGCCCTCACAAGAAAAAAAATCGATTCATAAATATTTATAAAATTTTGAAAGAATTAGAGGGAAAGTAATGGAAAGGAATGGAAATGAAAGACAATCAATTGAAATTAAACCTTCAAACTCAAGTCATCACTAATAGTAAGTGGGAGAAAGTCCACCATGTCCCATTTCGTGCGAATCTTGAGCCCAATGCTCTCCAAATAGGGTCTAACCTCCTTTAAAACATGAAGATCATCAAGGTGGAACAACAAAACAACATTGTTAGTCGCACATAACTTGTTTGCAAAATAAAAAACAAACATGATGTAGTCCTCCATTTGCACATATCATGAAACAATCTTTGAAAGGATGGTTAAAACCAATGAAACAACAAAGTTCCTCAGAACATCGAGAACAAGATGAACATTGTCATGTGGATCCACCTACATAAGAAGAGAAAACCAAAGGCCATATCATTAGAAAAAAATTGGGTTTTTGTAAACAATCAATTTATGATTACTCGCAATTATTTTATTGTAAAACATTATTTGATATAATTATTGTAATTATAATAATTAAATTAAATTAATTAATTGTATTAATTTATTATAAACCCATATTTTAAAAATATTACAATAACATAAATTTTTATACTAAACTGTTAGCATTTTTCAGCAATAAAATTAATTATTTAAAAGACATTGTAATTACTTTATTAGTACACTAATTATATAAGTGTCACAATTTATAATTAAATTATTCATAACTTATAACATATAAAATTTTATTTATAAACTTGTATTTTTTTAATTAATTTTAATATAATAAAAATAATGATTTTATTCCAGATTATATTAAAATATATTAAAATATTCAAAATAAATTTATTTAAATTAAATATAATCAACATAATTTTTTAATAATTATTTTAATTTTAATAATTTAATTAAAGTAAGTTATTTTTATTTATAACCAATAAAAAAATCACACTATTATTTAAAAATTTAATAAGAAAATTGATACATTTATTATACCTTTTATATTTCAACTTGGTATTCATAATTTAAGAATTATGACTTACAATTTATTTTTTAATTTCAAATAATAATATTCTTAATATAATTTTCGAATTGATGTAATTATATATTATAAAAATTAAATTATAATAGTTTATTTTATCTATTAATTAGAATTAATTATTCATAATAAATAATTATTGCTACTACATTTTTTTTATTGTGATAATTATTTATTTTACACTATAACTATAATTATTGAAATTAACGACTAATTAAAATAAAATAATTTTAAATAACTTTTTTTCACATTAATTACATTAGTTTCACAATTTATAATTTATTTTAATTATTCATGGTCTAGAATTTATAGCTATTATTTCAAATATGATTTTTTTAAAAATTAGTAATTTTATTAATTACATGATAGAATGTTATAATTAGCATTTAAAAAATGGAAGTCTCAATTTTATTTATTTAATAATATTTGGAATATTTTGTTAATTTTTTACTTATGCGAGTATAAATTATTATTATATATAACTAGTTTGTTGGTTAATTTTTTGTTAATTATTTAATGAGGTAATTAATTAATTAATTAATTAATAGCTAGTTTTCTCATTAGTGAATTAGTTAGCTAGCTAGTTAAACACTTACCTACTTAATTATAAAATTAAAAAACATAAAAATTAGGATGAAAAATATGGAATCATTATTACAAAATGTGGGTGCAATTCACTAGTCCCCATTCACCAAGTTAGTGAATTCATTGTTTCCCCACTAGGTCCCATTCATTATGACCATTGAATTTATTGAACATCTGGTGAAATCATTTGGCATATAGGGACACATTTTGTTGTAGTGAATAATCTTTTTAATTTTAAGTAAAATTTAATTAATTTTAAAAATTGCAACATAGTTTGTAACTAAGTTGCAACTCCAAAGTTTATCCCATTAAGTTTTTTTTCATTTTGGAAAATGTATAAGGAAGGTCTTTTGCCTCATATATTTATATTAAAAAACATAGGCCATATGAGATGAACCAATTAGAAAGGATTAACCCAAAATTGAAAAAATATATTTATGTACCTACCCCAAGCCCTTTAATTACCCTACTTCCCTAACCAACTTATCAGCTTAATTATTCACCTATTTACCTACTTTAAACTTAGGTACGTAAGTAAACATTTATTCTACGTAAATAAATAAATAAATCCTACCTACCTACCTATTTGGTTCAACCTATTTACATACCTATCTACCTAAATTGATTTCAAAGACAAATTTAATAAATATGCCACATGGCATATTATGATTATGCCACATGTCATAATTTAAACCACCCAAACATATAAATTGAATTCTTAAATTATTTCAAAATAGAATAAATAGAATAATAAAAAAATATATATATTAACTTAGTGATACATGGCAACATATCATAAAATCACAAGGTTGAGTAAATTAGTTGTAAACTAATTGTATGCAACAATACGTATACGATGGGTCAGTAGATGAACATGTATTTTGTTGACCTCTTTTCCATCCATGAATGGTTATCATTTGTAACTTGTCCAATATAACTAAAGGAAATATAGTCATAAATTTTTGCATGTGACTAAAAACTAATTACATAAACTAGTTGAAAAAACCTTGATTTCTTTTAGTGTATTGAAAAAGTTATCACCAAATGCCATATTAAAAAAAATAGATCCAAGGAGATGAAATGGCAATCATTTAGTGAATAAATTTTGCAACGGTATCATATTTTGCAAGCCACTTATTAGTGCCAATTTTCTTTGCAATGATAGTCAACCAAAAGTATGGGAAAACCTTTTGATGTAATTTAGGCGTAAGGGTCGTAGGCACAACAATTGGGTCGAACTAAGATGGGGTGAACTTTAATGAGGTGACATAATCATGTTGCATGTTTGGGTTGACATTTATAGAAATAGGAAATTTGATGACCCAAACAAGTCATTCCCTAATAGTGAACATTTCATCAAGCTACTCATTTGCAAGTGGAGGAATATTTTTATGTATGGGAACATCCACAAGAAAGTCATCTCCCTCTTCATCCAATCGTGTAGCTCCTTTGGTAGATTCCTTCCTTGTATTCTTTGCCTTTGATGGACCTTTTGTCTTTGTAACATCTAGTTGTCTACCAATTGAACCTAGGCTCATGAACCTCCTACAATGCAACTCAAAATTGGGAATGTTATTATCTAGGAAATGGAAATATCTCCAATCCTTGAGTAGATCCTTGTAGAACATTGTATTGTCCACCTTAGGATCATGCCAAGTCTCCAAGAGTTTGGGAAGCTAGTCAATGACTCATGTGGGACGCAAGATATGGTTAAAGTACCTTTAAAAAAAAGATAAATAGACATTATATTCTAGTAATTTTTAATTGGCACATAAGGTTTGATTGCTTCTTGATGTTTCATTAACAATGTAAGGCTTTGGGGCATGGAGGAGTGGACTAAAAGGATTTCAAGAAGTGGAGAGAACTTTAAATACATGTATATCATTTGCTTTAGTGTTTACGTGCTTCCTATTTACTAGTCCCATCCTTTAGCTTGAATTTTCAGAAAAAAAACATGTTTCACAAGTGAATTGTATTGGGACTAGGAAGTAGGAAAAAAAAGGACCATTCTAATGACCTTTCTCACAATCGATGCCAAATTTAACATTGTTGGTTCATACAATTTGAGCACTTTGATTTCAAGTTCTATGAAACATAATGGTATGAACATAAAGCTAAAAAATTGAAAGAAAAGGAAAGGATGAAAGACAAAGGAAAAGAAATTTGGTTTTTACGTAATGCCAAAAGGTAGCCTTGTGTAACCACCTATCAAATTTGGAATTGAAGAAACCGTGCTTTGGGAATTTCAAAGCCTTTCACAAAATCCTTCACCTATTTCACTATTTGAGCCAAACAAGCTTATATTTTGAGGTGACACATGAATATGCTAACATCTAAAATCTTTTTCATGAACATCTCAAATTTTGAATTCATCTTGTAATGAAGTTGGATCTCTTTCAAGAAGTCATGACCAAACATGAAGTCACATACCAACATTTGTTTGCAAAACGCAAAATATTGATCCTTTCACACTTGTTCTATGACCTTTTCCATTCACTCTTGTAGTTTGATTGGAGAACACTCCCAATTATTAGGCATTTAATCATAGTACAACCTCATGGCCACATTGGCTGATGCAAAAATCTCACATTGCAAACAAAGGAAAACACATAGTGAAGAACATAAAGAAGTGAAGTAAGCATTGAATTGAAGTAACAAATCAAAGAAAGCTGAAAATCATTCATACCTTGTACATATACTCAAAAAAGCCTTCAATGTTTGGGAGTGCCATGTTTTCTTAAACTTAATTTTGCAATTCTTATATACATCCACAAGGAGGACATCCTTGAACTATTTCAGGCTAAAAAATAATGCCAATGGAATGAAATCCATAAAAACATCATGAACAAGGTTGGGCTTAACATGGTTTAACTCCACAAACCATGCAATAAACAAAACTACAATGATAATGCAAGTTATGAGAAAATTGAAACAAGGATGAATGTTTGGGGACCTACTTGTTCAAATCAGTAATGGTAATGAGAAGCTCCACAAGTCCTTGAAATGTGTTGAATATAATGGAATCCACAAATATATGCCATGATGGGTTTTCATTGCGAACATGGCCAATGTATGGCAACCAAACTTAAAGCCTATGATTGCCATCCCAAACAAAGAACATGCGCTTTGAGAAGCCCTTTAGGTCAACATCTCCAAGAAGGAAGTTCTCAAACTTCTCATTTTCAAAGTGCTAGGGGTGTTCCAAATCACTTCATACACATTAAAAAAAAACCTCCTTTCCTTTCCAATTGAAAAGAAACACAACTAATACTTTGTCATCTCTCAATAGCCCATCTAAAAAACGTGTTTCATATTCAAGACGTCAATATTGAAAGTAGGGCACACAACTAACATGGGAACCATCTTACTCAAAAGAATGTTCATTCATGCCTTGTGTTTTGGCAACATTTTATGTATGTCCATAACTTTGCATTATTGAACTTGTTGTGGCTTTAGATTGCTTGGATGGTCATGTTGAAGAACTTAGGATCAATATCATGTCGACCCTACAAGAGGGACAATGTTATGAACCCCAAGCAATAGAGAGATTAATTGAATATAATACATTTGTGATGCTCACTTTGGAGGTTTCCATCATAGGGTTTTTTTATGATTCTCAAAAGTAAATGAACATGCAAAGACATTGGAAAGATTTGCAAAAACTAAAATGCGAGTAGAATTCAATAGAAATCATCTCCAAAAAATGAACTTAATGTATAATCTTTACAATTCCAAGCTAGGGAAAACTTTTTTAAATCCAATAGAAATGGAAACCCAACAAAATAAAATAATACTTATGCCTAAAATTGAATCCATATTTGAACTTGAAATCAAGTTTCAATTTCAAAATATTGTAAGTTGAACTACTTTCAGTGCCAATAGTAGCTTAATAGCCCAAATAAACAAATAAAACTGAATTTGAGCTTAGGTCCTTTTTAGTGATTTTTTGGGGACACTGAGTATAGTTTGAATAGAATAACCTTTAAAAGCTTAGTAACCCCGAAAAACTTGAAAATTCTAATAAACAAAAAAGAAATTTGAACTTAAGCTTGAATCCACATGTGGACCCGAGCTCAAACTATAGTGTTACTTTTTGAGGCTTGAGTTTTTTCCTTGTTTTTTGGGGTTGTTAAGTTACTTTTAATGTCAAAAGTAGCTTGGTAGCCCCAATAAGTTCAAAAAACCCAAGTCCGAGCTTGGGTTTGTTCCTTTTTGGGGGGATGTCAACCTGTTTTCAATGTCAATAATAGTAAAACAACCCCAAAAGACAAGAAAGAAACCCAAGCTCTTTGAGCTTGGATCTAAACATGGTTTTTCAAGTACTTTAACCCTAAAAGATAAAAACTATTAAATTTAAAAGCTATTCAACCTTTATGAACTTAAGCCTTAAAATTTTGTTACTCATATCATGCTAGGAAAACTTGTCCTTTCCATTTTGGTTTTGTCCTCTTTGGATTCTCGAAAAAACTCTTGATTCCATTTGCTAAGAGGAAAAATAGTTTAGACAAGATCACAAATCTAAGCCATATTTCATTCAAATATGCATATATTTACCTAATTTGTTTAAAATCAAATTGTATTTATTAATTCACTTCCTCCCTATGCTTAAAAAACTCAAGATCTATTTATCCTTCATTTTGTTCAATTTCTTTCACATATGCATCCACAAAAGCTTAATTCCATAAGGAAAAAACATTTGCAAAACATAAATGCATTGAATGTTTTTCTATGGTTAATAAGTGAACCCACCTTATTACATAACTTTATAACTTTTTCAACTGCCTTCATGGAATTTTATGAATGTCGTTGGTGTATTTTTTTCGCCATCATTATTACGCTTTGTCACCTTTTGCATGTGATTAGATATGTTCATGCTTTCTTCTTGCTTTCCATGGAGTTTCCTTGTTGATTGTGCTAAATTTCTAAATTTGGAAATGGTTTTTTCACCACTAAAACCATGGAGGTTTATACAAAGTCTACCACAACTTATCATATGGAGGTCAAATTTTTAAACCACATTATATGGTGCCATGTGGGGCATTTCATATCTTCCATTGTAGTCATATTTGTCATTTAAAAATCTCTTCAAAACTAATGGAATTTTTTTGTGCATTTTTTTTTAATGTTCATCCCATTTGCTTCATTTGTGTGTTCAAAAAAATCCATCAAGATGCATTGCCCATAATTACAAGGTTCAACAAATCATTCAATTGTTCCACCTTTTCTTCTATAGTTATTTTGGTGATGTGTGGTCACCAAATGTCATATGTGAAAATACATGAATGTCATGTGGAATTATATTGTTTTCCATGTCACCAATAGTTTTTATTTATCCTTTGTTAGTTTGATCAATTAATACAATGCCCACTAAAATAATTCTCATTTTCTAATATAAGATTCCTAATAAAATAATTGGGATAATGATATTCATATTTATGGAGTTTGGAATTATGGTTGAATTCATGGTTATAAAAAAAATACATTGTGTATTTTTTACAAATAGAATGACACAAATTTCTCTTCTTTTTAAGGTTAGGTGAATTGACAATATACATTAAATCAAATTTTTAAAAAATTAACTTCATCTAAGATTTAATGGTGTGGTCCATCACAAACTTCATGGGTCACGATTTAGCAATAATAGTCGTGTGAAATTTTCTTTTCATAGGTTTATATGGATTAAACACGAATGTCATATGCCTACTTGTATTGTTTAAACAAATATGTTGTATGTCGATTAATGTTTACACATGAAAGTCATGCACATGACTTCCATGTTTAAATAATGCATGAAATTCATGTTTAGAAGATACAAACCTATGAAGCATTATCACCCCATGTGTGGAGAGATCCTTTTATTTCAATTATCATTTTCCATTCTTTGTAAATATTACTAAATTATGTTGCATACTCTATTCATTTATTATCCAAAAATGGCTTGGTTTTTGAGATCTTCATAAATGAAAATCACTACTACAATTCATGGTTTTTTCGATTGGGTTTTTTAGTAAAAAAAAACCCAAAAATGATAGGCATAAAAAAAACCACCCTGTCAATCTAGACAAGTTGTTTTGGCCATGTTTAACATGACTAAGCAGTCAAATTGAACCTTGTCATTTGATTAACAATGTGATTAATAAAATGACTGACTATTTGACTAGTAGATAGGGGACCATTTGACCAGGTCAATTTTATACCTAAAATAAAAATATTTTTGGGATTATTATTTCAAAAATTAATAGGTAGGTAGGTAGTAAATAGGTTTAGGTGGAAAAAAAACATTTAGGTAAGTAGGCGCTAGCTTAACCTACTTAACCTACTCAACTTCACCCCCATCTACCTTAGTTTAACCCACCTACCCTAGCCTTCTAAGCATGCATATAGGTTGTAAGTATAAGGGTTTGAACCCCAAACCTTTGCAATGATAAACCCACTCCTTACCAATGGATTACACTATTGTTTAAGTTTTACAATTTTTTTTATTTCACATGTTTATTTCACATTAATGGCTAAACGTCCTAGGTAAACCTAGTGGCTAACTCAATGACTTAAAGTAATCGTTAAACCTTGTGCCTAAACTTAATGACTTAAATTAATTAACTAAACTTAATGATTTAAATTAATGATTAAACCCAATGGCTAAATTTAATGACTTAAAGTAATGGTTAAATCTAATGACTAAACTTAATGTTTACATTTAGTGGCTTAAAGTAATGGCGAAACTTAATGGTTAAACTCAATGATTTAAAGTAATGGCTAAATTTAATAATTTAAACTAATGGTTAAACCTAATGGTTAAACTCAATGATGTAAATTAATAGTTAAACCTAATGGTTAAACTTAATTATTTTATTTAATTGACTAAACCTAGTTGCTAAATTTAATTATTTAAAATAATTATTAAACTTAATGGTTAAATTTAGTGACTTAAAGTAATAATTAAACCTAATGGCTAAACTCAAGGACTTAAAGTAATGGCTAAACTTAATGAGTTAAAATAATGGCTAAACTTAATGAGTTGAAAATATTGGCTAATCTTAATGACTTAAAGTAATGACAAAACTTAATGACTTAAAGTAATGGTTAAATTTAGTGGTTAAACTTGATGATTTAAACTGATGGCTAAACTTAATGGTTAAACTCAATGACTTAAATTAATAACTAAACTTGATTTGACTAAACATAATGGTTAAACTTAGTGATTAAATCTAATGGTTAAACATAGTGGTTAAACTTAGTTAATAAACTTAATGGTTAAATTTCATGGTTAAACATAGTGACTGAATTTAATTGATAAACCTAATGGCTAAATTTCATGGTTAAACGTAGTGACTAAACTTAGTTGATAAACCTAATGGCTAAACATATTTCATTTTTAAACTTAGGCTAAACCTAATGACAAAATCTAGTGGCTAATATAATGACAAATTTTTTGCTAAACATAGTGACCAAACTTAGGTTAAACCTAATGGCTAAACTTAACACCTAAATTTAAATTAAACTTAATGGCTAAAATTTGGGAATATTTAATGGTAAATGTAATGGCTAAACATAATGGTTACATTTAGTGATTAAAATTAAATAGGTAAATGGGTGGATAAGGAAATGGATAATATGTAGGTAGGTGGGTAAGTAAGTAGGTAGGTTGTATGAAGGTGAAAAATATAGGTAGGTATGTAAATAGGTAGATGAAAAAGCATAAATATATAGGTAGGTGGGTGGGTGGGTGGATAATAGGTAGGTAAGTAAGTACTTAAATAAATAGGTGGATGAATAGGTAAGAAGTAGATACATAATGTAATAGATCATGTCATATTTGATTAAAAATCATTGACCATCTTGACTAAATGTTCAACTTGACTAAATATCATTGGCCATTTTGACTAAATGTTCAACTTGAATAAAAATCATTGGTTAATTTGATTAAAGAACAATAGCCATCTTGATTAACTATTTAACTTGACTAAAGACCATTGGTTTGATTAAGGTTGTACAATTTAATTATGTTTATTTAATCAAATAAATCATTATAGTCAAGTTGATCAGTTGACAAATAAATGTGTTATTCAAACCCTTGGCCTTTATTCAAAATAGACATGTCAACTAGTCAAAATGATAAGTTAGTCAATTTGAACCTCTTAAAAAACCATGATTTGTAGTAATGAAAATAATTATAATATTTATTCTTGAGTTGTGAGGTTTACCACATTTAAAGTTTTTTAATAGGATTATATTCCATAAATATGGACAAAAAATAACAATTAATCATGTAACACTTTCCCAAACCACCTAACCCTATTTCACATTTAACAAGTAGTTGATTCAAGATAATTCAAAAAAATAATCCAAGCGACCATTCAAGATATTATTAGTCAAAAGTTTTTCCATGTTCACCTATACCATAGCATATGCAAAACAACCTATTAGATTGTATGTATTTATACATTACTCTTTACATCATTATAGGTTTACTTTGCCATTTTGGTTCACCAAATCATAAATATTTTTCCAACACTCATTGAAATACATATGTGTTTCTCATGTATAAATACATAAATTATAATTAAAATTATAATGGGTGGTTTAAACAAATTAATTTAGTAATTAAGTCACATAAGGTAATTAATTCAATGAAAATACTTTTGAATCTTGTTTTAACTTTCCAAGTTTAATCAATTATTTCCCACCACCCACCCATTGGCACCAAACCATCTAACACATTCTTCTAAAGGTGACTATTGGCATTTCAACCAATATCCTTCCCCTTGTAGTGAATCCTCCTTTCACGTGAGATAAATTTTACATAATTTCCACTCATTAATATCAATGTTATTGGTAGTTCATGTTTATACACTATTAAGAACATTCATTCCTACTTCCTACACTCCATTCTGTAATCATCCTTGTTGTTATTTATATTTTAAAATATTTGTATTACATAATTGGATTTAACATCTAGAACAATACTTCCTTCTTCCCCCCCTTTTGCATGTTGTTTTCCTATTTGTCTTATTTCATATATTGTTAAAAAATTTCTTGCCTTATATGAACCTCAAAATGTTGGTAACTTTTGGTTGTAGTAGAAAATGTTTTAGGATCTACATTTTTTTACTAGGCTTTTTATTTAGCTCATGCATTGCATACATATGTTTCAAATAATTATTTTTGTTAGTTTCATTCCATTTTTTTGTTTGCATTCAATGGCAATTTTTCATGCCAACAAAAAGTTAAATCTAACTATTATGTGCAATGAGTCCGGATCCAACGATGTTAATGGGTGAGCACGTGAGCCTACTCAACTAAGAAGGAAGGAATTTTTGAAAATATTCCATGCCATGTCATGGAATATTCTTGGTATATTCATTTTCCATATGGAAAATTTTATGTGATGTGGCAAAATATTCCATGACAAGTCATGGAATATTTTGCCACATCATGTGAATGATTTTCTGGGATCAACAATAGTTTATTGACTTTGAACATGGGTTTGGCTAACAAAGCTATTGAGTGCAACATCATGTGAGGGTTCAAAGACCAAAAAAAAGGATGCATTTCATCATCCCTAGTGCAAACAATATTCTAAATGTCTAGGGCTCTTGGACAAAAATTATAATGTATTCAAAACTATTGAAATGGGTGGAGACTACATGGTTGAAAAATATTTGATGAAATTAAAATTTCAAAATCTTTAATTATTTACTGAACATGTGTTGAAATGGCTAAAACATTACGACATTATAATAAAAAGATAATATACATGGAAGCACATTATGACAGTCAAAGGTTTTATTGTTGATATTGGCCATGGCCTAAATGAAAATAAATAAACTTATGAACACCACCAATGTATATTCATCGGAACAAAAAAAATCTCATAAGAATGATTGAAATAATACAAAATGGAGAATTTTTTTTAAAGCCATAATTAAAATATAAACTTCCTACATAATCTAAGCAACTACAACAAGCTTGATGAATGAAAAAATCACAATTGATTTGATTTGATGCAATTGTGATGTACTATCACTAGAGTCCAAACGCTTTAAAGCATATCAACAAGCATTGAATTTCATCCCAATTCCATGTGCAATGATCAATGAACTCTTTCATGAGCCCATAGAACATAACCATCTACAAGACATGATACACATGTTTACATTGCACATATGCCCCATAGCCACCCAAAGAAATTGCCAACATTGCGACAAAATAAATGCATGAACAATTAGGGAAATTTCCAATTGTGATGTCATCTCATTTGTCATCATAAATAATACTATAAATTCATCCATACCTAGGTGGTGGAACATCAATAGCGGGGAAAACAATGCATTGGAGAAGTAAGATGCCAACCTCCCAATTGTTAGTGTGTTGTGATAATTTGAAGACAGAAAGCCGTCTCACCTTCTTGCTACCACGAATTATGGGCTAACAACTTGCATCAGACGACTTCACAAGGCTGTGGCAATTCACAACAGACACATGGGAATTGCTTGACCAAGAAGATTAGGAACCAAATAAACTTTGAACGTTATTTCTATGTAGGCGGTCAAAGGAAAACCTTGTTTCTTTTAAAGTTATTACCTCCTTTTGAGTTAAGTTAGTACCTTCTTGGATGGGCCAAATAATTGGAACTACAAGCCTAATAATTGCAAATTTTTGCCCCACCAACGTAATGGCTCAAGTTATCAGGACAAAACCAGTGCATATGATGTTTGAATGATCTGTCATGATATTATACCTAGAAACCTAAGTAACATGGAGCAATAATTCCATTTATAGATTTGTAAAGGTTGATCCTTGTTTTGCACTTGAGCATTATGGTTTTTAAGAATATATAACATTGAATTGGGTGGGCAATATTCAATACCCCATTAGCCATCAACATAAATATTTTCCTTTAACTCCAGGCCACCTCGAAATACTAAAGGTAACAAATTACTAGAACTAGAGGGCGAATGTTGCATGCACACATTGTCCACAATATTGGGTTCAACAATAGGAACGGTTACTCATGGATGAAAGAAATTCACACGGCCATGACAATGGGAATCATTGTTTGTGCAAAATATATAATCAACTGGTCACTTAGTAGACCCAAAAACCTTTTATCCCTTGAGGTGCGAAAGGAAATTTGTGAAAGATGATTTGGACATGTAATTTGCCACATCTACTGTAGGTTTAATAAGATCATTTGACCCTTGGCCCCTCTTCAACAACAATTCATTCCTATCAAGTCCATGATTAGGTGGACCACCTTGCAAGTACTATTTATACAATGTAAATTATTTGAAAACACAAACTTAGTCATCGGATGTCATTGTGTATAGATAAGTGTTGTGTTGTGTTTTTTCAACTGTTACAACAAGTTATTATGCATAGTTTTTACCATATTACAAATGGGCATGTCCGCCCATTCCTCATCATTGAAATTTTGTAAATCAAAGGAAAGGAAAAATCATCAAAATTTAAAATGTCACAATGGAAATGGAAGCCCAGATGGAAGTAGAGTGCAAATGGAATTTTAATTTTGAATTAATAGATGAAAGAAGGAATCATAGGAGGTTCGTAGGTGAAATACTCACATGGACCATGAAACCTCCTTAGTACTTGACATAAAAATGCTAAAAATAAAGCCAATTTGCAAGTTCATGGACACCTGCTTCACAAGCAACCCCTAATGAAAGCCACCAACAATGAATTATAACATAGAGACTATGAACTTCCGTAAAGGATTTTGCATTCTTGTACAAATGGCAAAGAACATTATGTTGTTCTTCCAACTCAGGTTTGATCAATTGTTTGGTGTGTTTATTGAATAACTAAATCCAATGGAATAAACATGTGCACTCCTCATCAATGATCATCATAGAGTCCTTAGAACCATAAACAATTTTAACAATGTTCCAATTGGCCTATGCATTACACAACAAAACATTTTAGGTTTTTCCATTGGCCTTTATAACTACATACTAATCAAGGACATATGTGCTTAGTGATGAATGAGTTACGAAACCCATGTCATGAACGTTCCCATTTAGTCGCAAGGGATGTTCAATTGCAAAACTTAGTTGTTTTAACAATTATGATTTAATTTTTTTCTTATAATAATGAAATTTCATGTCATCATTAATTTTAGTATGACATGTAAAATGCATGTCATTTCAACTTAGTCATTTTATTCACATAAATGTCATAAAAAAACCCTTGATGGATGGATGACATGTGTCAAACATTTATAAACACATTATGAGTCATTGCACATGATAAAAAATCAACTTAATTTAGCCCATGTAGTTAACATAACCAAAAGTCAACCTAGCATTGCCAAAAGTCAACCTAATTTAACCTAGTTAGGTTAGCTACATATGCTAGGAAACCTATACTATTTAACTTAGGCTAAATGGCCTAGATTAAAAATAAACATTAAATTTTTAGACCAAGAAGCTTATACTAGGTTACCTAACCTAAGCCAAGTGGCCTAGGTATCATAAGTTGTAAAAGTGAGGATTTGAACCCTTCACCTCCACTTTGGGGTTTAAGTCCTCATCCATTGCACTTCCAAATTTTTTTATATTATATATATTTAACACACAGTTATAAAGTTCAAAATTTTTAGTTTTGAATTAACCTTGGCCACCCTATGTTGACTTAGGTCAACCTACCTATTACCTACCAACTTAGCTTACACCTATACCTCCCTAGGTTGATTTAAAATGAACTAGTTTATTAACCTATATTACTTACTGACCTAACCTAGGTCAACCTAAACATTTTTAAGCTAAAAAATAATTAACTTAGAATAATTATGTTGCATCTAATTGCATCATAGTCGCATCTAGTTGCACAAACTTGAGGTGGTTACAAACTTAATAAAATATCTTGTAATTAGGCTACTTAGGTTGACTTGGCAAAAAACCTAAAGTTAAAAACCTAGGCAAACTTACTTAGGTTAACCTATTAGTAGGGTAACCTATTTTAGGTATATTTAAACACACTAGATGTAATAAATTTCTTATGTTTAATTAAGTAACTTACAAGGTAGCCTATATTATGAAATAAGTTTTTGTTAAGTAGCCTACATACATAAGTTAACTTAATAGGTATGTTAACCTAAGCTAGTGTGTTAAGTAGTTAAAAAATTAAAGAGTTATATGTCACCTTTTGAAAAATGACTACTAATATTGTATTCATACTTATAAATTAACATTTGATTGTTTAATATACATACACATGCATGCATGTGAATTCATGACTTCAAAAACCTCATGGCACACAAAAAATTGAATGGCATGCCATGACAAAAATTGGTGCTATAAATTCAAAACACACAAAAACTTATGGTGTTGCAAGAAGTCATGGATTGTCATGAAAATTTGTGACACCTTGTTGCCAAATGGCATGCCATGTCATAATCACATGGAAGATTGAATCATTATTAATCGCAAGGACAATGATATTTTCAACTAGCCAATGAATGAAATTAATTCATTAATTTATCGACATGAATCATGATGTTGACAAATAGGACCATATCATTTTATTGGCATATATCATGCCATGCCATCATCATGGGAAATTGAATCGTTATTAGTCGCAAAGGTGGATGGTTCTTATAACTAATTAACTAATGAACAAAAATTGAAAAATAATATGATGATTTACAAAAAAATTCAACAAGTTGTCATATTGGCTATAGTTGCAAAATCATGATGCCATGTGGCATGTTGATGTTTTTAAACATCACTTAATGATTTTTATGACTAAATAATTATAAATGTAGTTTTTAAAAAATCATTTTTATGTCCAGTTCAAAGGATAAGATTTGTTGTAAGGAGGGTAAAATATGTGGATTTGCATCTTGATGCAAATAACTACATTGAAGGATTAAACATCATCTCTAACATAATGACTAACCAACAAATGTTTCCTTTTATCCAAAGTAGTGTATGTGTCATCATGTTGACCAATAGTCAAGTATTTCATTACCACCACAATGCCAAAACATGTCTTTTACGACTGGTTTTATTCAATTATAATCATTTTTCTAGTCTTTTTTTGTCACTTATGCTATTTTCTAATCATTTCTCCCATTGTAATTAAATAGGACAAGTAATAAAAGACATGTTTTGGCATTACGTTGTAAGTGGAATGCCACATCATTGTGTTGTGAGATAATAAGCTATTATTATAATTGTAAAAGTCAAGATATTTTAATTTATTTAAAACATATTATTATAATTTTAAGAATAATAATATATTTAACAAAAAAAACTCACTAATTGTGATATTAACTATAGTCGCAAAACCACAACATCACATGACATGTGAATGACCTTTATAACTACTTAATGATTATTGTGATTAAATAGTTACAATTCTAGTAAAAAATGATAGTAGTCATTTGTTTGACCAGTCAAAAAACCCATAATGTGTTGTGCTATCAACCATGAATCCCTAAAAATTTGGTTTCGGAAACTCATGCTTCAACATCATCTCATTAAGCTTTGTCTACATGATTTGTTGAGCTTTGGTGTCCTCAAACTACATGTCACAAATCACAATGGTCATCAATTTACAATAGGTAGGATCGTACACATGACAAGCTGTAATTGTTTAGCTAGCAACACACTTCACATGATCAAACATGATCCAAACGTTATGCAAATCCTTTACAAATTGCATTTGTGACGAGGCTTGCTCCACTCCCCACGCCATTTATCAATATCTTGAAAATGAAAACCTTTTATTTTACAACTTGTTTTGGGAAGTAACATTCTTGGTGTAGTCATCAAAATTATTGGACTTCAATTTAAGGATGTTATTAATATAACCACCCCTTGAACAATGTTTGAAAGAAGTAACAAGGTTATGAATGTTGGATGAATTCAATTCAAAAAACTTGTCCTGAATCTGCTTTAACTTTTCATCATCCAAAATTTCCATTGTGTTATCACCACTATCATCTAGCACATGCCTAGTTAATAAGGTCTTGCTAGCACATAAGGGAATTGTAGATATCTTCATATTAGGTGTGTGATCAACCTCCTTTGTGATCAACCTTTTCGTCTTGTCCACAAACTCCTTGCACTTGCCATTCGTAACAAGATGTTTATGGACCTTAAAATGAATCTTCATTCTAGAAATTGATTGAAGTTTATGCACAACATAATAGATTTGTCCACTACAATTAGCGACATAGAGGGGAGGAACATGACATAATTTACATCCAAGCAAAGAAGCTGATGGAAACATTGCCATTTGACCTGTGAGTAGAATATGTGTGCACTTACTACACCATAAAATTCATTGCAAAAGGCATAATGCATAAAACGTTCACAATCATTTTATATATAACGCAAGTAATCCAAAAAACAAGCCTTCTTGAAACTAGGCCCAAAATTGTTTTTGATATTGGTTATGATCACTTTACACTAAGATGGCCATCATACTTTCTATCCATGCTTTACATTTGCAAAGGCCTATGAATAGTCGAAAGCACCGACAATAATTTGAACAAAATATCCCCATCGAAAATAATTGACAAGAATTGGACTTTCTGAAAAGGTATCTTATCATGATCTAAATTCTACAACTCATTGAAGGTATGTCTTGGTAGCACCATGGCACGAAAGCAAGAGACAACAAATTGAATATTACTAACTGAGTTGGAGGGTTGTGGTGATAATTGGGTAATGAATTGAGGAATTTTTTTGGGTGATTTTGTTGACAAATGAAGGGCTATCAAATTGTCACTTGAGGAAGAATCAAACAATTCAATGAAAATAGAAGATCCATGAGTGTCTGAACATTGAAGGAAAGTGTGGTTAACATCATTTCCTTACTTCACAAACTTGACCATATAACTTGTTGTTCCTAGTGTTAAGATGGTTTTTTGAAAGTTGTGAGTCAAACTATCCCCAATAATGCAATAACAACCAGAACCAACAACCCATTGTCTTCCTTGAAAAAAGATCGTAGAAATTTGGTACAACAAACTTAAAACAAATTATTATAATCATATGAAGCATCCTTGGATATATGTGAACAACTTGGTTGAAAAACAAACATAGCACATAAACAATGTTAAAAAACAACGATTGTCCTTGAATTGTCAACCATGATGATGAAGTCTGAATGTCCAAACAACATGAAATGTTGTTATATTACTAGGGGCACAAGGAAAATAGTGAAAGAATAAGAGGGATATGAAACAACAATAATGTAAATAGATTGAAGTGTAATCAAATGCAACATACAACTTTGAATAGTTTGGAGGACAAGGAGGAGGAACCCTAGAAATATGGTGCAAGCTTGCAATCGAATGATTATGGGATTAAAGAAAAAACAACAAAGATTTGAAACACACATAAAAAAATCACAATGAGTATTGACTAGGGGGATCTTTTTAACACGAATGCCAACATTGAATGGTAAAAATTAGAAAGATTGATATAACCAAATATTATGTATATTGATGTAGATAATTGAAAATGGAATGGGGCATTCATCCTTATTTTTGCATCATCAAGGACCTAACAAGTAATTTCCAAAGGTTAGCCTTCATTAATTTAATCGAATAAATTTAATGGATTCTAACAAACACATGAAAAAATTAAGGAAAATGTTGAGAGCTATTAAAACGAAAGAGCTGAAAATGAATATTGATTTGCTAAACATCAAGTACATTAATATCAAACATGCATTTTTGAAAGCAACAACGAACTAGAAAAACAAAGAATGTATTGCCATTAAAAAAGGTCAGAGAAGGTGATGACAAAACATTAAGAAAAAAAAACAAACCTATGGGAACTAACCATCAATATAACATGAATTCAATTCACTATATTGGTTGTATTTACAATGTTCACAAATGCAATAAGAAAAATGTGCATAGGGTAAGGGGCAATAGGAATAGTGTAATAGGTGGAAGAAGGTAATTACATCAAAGGTTATAAGCAAAGCAATTAATAGAGCAAATATATGTTAGTTCAATGATGATTTGCGTATGCCAAACTCAACCCTAGACTAGGAAAATTGTATGACATGTGACTGCTATGATTCTATTGGGACAATATGTCATTGAGGATAGAAGATGCTACAAACAATAATTTAAAAACACTCTATAACTGGGTTGTCGATAACATCTAATGACTGGATGCAAAATTGGAAACACTCAAATGCTTGAATAAAAGGTAATATTCTCCCCCAAAAAGACTAACCTTTTGGGGGAAGGAATATTGAATAACAAAATCATTTACGGCACACAAATCACAACACACAAATAACACATAGTGGTTGCAATAGACATGAATGAAGAACATGATGATCTTAACTTGAATTCAATTATTTACATGGGATATACACATAGGTTATAAAAGAAGAGAATACTTCACCCACATATGTAATAACTTAATGTTTGAAAACCCCATATAGCATACAAAGTAGTCTAAACTATGTGGTACAAACTTGTGCAATTCTAGGGTACATTAATGTTACAGTTGGAATGACACAATGAGAACACAAATAACAACTTTGAAGGTAATTATCAGAAAACACATCTAGAAACACATATAACCACATGATAACCACATATTCGATGGTAGATTTAACATAGAGAATCCACCGCATATGGATTCTAAAAACAATACAAGGTGCACTAAGTGTACAACACATGAGATATTCAATATGTATTTGCCATAAATCTATGCACCATATGTATGTCACACATATGTGTATGTACAATGTATATGAATTTTCCACAAACTTGTACCATAAGCTTTTTAAATCTATGTATGCCATCTAAATGTGCCATATGCATGTAACTAATGTATGTGCCATTAATATTTCAACATCATATATTTATTCCATAAATAACTATGTACGATACATATGCACCATCCATGTGGGTCAGTTGGTAAAAATTATAGATGATTAGAAATTAGGTACAATATTTGATGTTTTTGTTAAATGATTCAATGGATGGAAGGACGTACATTAACTATTATCATGGAAAATGCATACTGAAATAAACAAAATTTGAAATTACCATTATTATTGTGACAACAAAACATGAAGGACTTGTCAAGAAATTATCTACACTAGTAGCATGGGAAAGCTACTTTCTTAAGTATTGCAGGATATTGTGGTGTCGCAAAAGTTGAAATGTTTGGACATGAAACACCAGCATGTCGTTTATTGAGTACAAGATAATATAAATATATCAACAAAATGCAAAAGATATAATTGTTCCCCAAATGCAGAGAATTATCACATGCTTGAAACAAGTTCCAATAAAAGGTTGAAAGTGACGAAAACACAATTAGATGCATAGAAAGGGTTAGTAGAAGAAGCTTGCAATGGGGAAAAGGAAGATTGGAGGGTGCCCAAGGAGGATTCCAAGAATGTAGGTGAGACATACCGCTCAAAGGAAAGTTTCAACGTTTTAGACAAACTAGATTATGAAAAGTTTTTGTTCTAAAACAATTTCTATTTTCAAGTTTATTAATCCAATTACACATGAAACATAATCCTAGGCTAGAGAGGAGCAAATTGGTCTTTTCGTAGCACGAAAGGCAAGTGACAAGGTACGCCTCACATTTGTGAGAATAGAAAAAGTCTTGATTTGATAGCAGAATGAAAGTATAGAGAAAATTATATTGTGCATTTTGAAACATGGTTGAAAAATATGCGTTTTGTAGTAAATTATAAATTGTTTTTTCTTCATTAGAAGGTCACACAAGAGAGCTATGGGGAAGACACATAGGAAGAGGAAACAATAAAGTTCACAAGCCGCCAATAATCTATAAATAATTCTAAGGTTTGGTGAAGCTTTTAGGGTTTTTGGATGTACAAATGGAGTGAGAATTAGATGAGATCATTTTTATTTTGCACTTGCGTTTGCAAGAAGAAGGAGAAGGTGTAGAAAGTTCAAGGATTTGAGAGACCAATTTGAAGGAGCTTCATTGACAAGTGAGTCCTCCTCCTTCTTGCTCCCATTTTTTTTTTGAAGGAAAAAAGTTGAGTTTGAGCTTGGCTTGGAGCTCCAACTTGAGGTCCAAGTCGAGCTCAAACTCGGTTAAAGATGAAAAGAAATCTGAACTTGAGTTCATATTTCCTTTTGAATCATTGTGAACAAATTCAATCTTTGGCTTGGATTCTTGTTCCTCATCAAGCTACTCTTGGCACCAAGAATAGAGCTTGGGCTTGGGTCCAAAAAGAACCCATGCCCAAGTTTAGGTTTTTTTTAAAAAAAAAAAAAAAAAATTAAAAGCTTCATTGCCAAACTACTCTCGGCGCCAAGAGTAGCTTGGTGAGGGTTGTAAGAAACCCAACCCATGTGAGTCCTTTTTTGCTTTTTAAAAAAAATTTCATCGTCGAGCTACTATCAACATTGAAAGTAGCTCAGCAATGTTTGCAAGAACTTGAGCTTGGGTCCAAGAAGAACCCAAACCCAAGCTCAAGTTTTGTTTTTGTTTTTTTCTTTTTTTTTGGAAGCTCCATTGTTGCGTTATTCTCGACACCAAGAGTAATTTGAACCCACAAGGGTCCTTACGCCATGTTATTATGGTCTTGAGACCAAAGTCTTGGACACACAATGGTCTTTATGCCATGTTATTATGGTCTTGAAGCCATGGTGTTAGATCCACATGTGTCCTTACGCCATGTTATTGTGGTCTTGAGACCAAAATCTTAGACCCACAGGGGCCCTTATATCATATTATTATGGTCTTGAGACCAAAGTCTTAGACACACAATGGTCTTTATGCCATGTTATTACAGTCTTGAAACCATGGTGTTGGACCCACATGTGTCCTTACACCATGTTATCGTGGTCTTGAGACCAAAGTCTTAGACCCACATGGGTCCTTACGCCCATGTTCTTATGGTCTTGGGACCAAAGTCTTAGACCCACAGGGGTCCTTACGCTAGTGCAAGGTGTTGAGACCTACGTGTGGAGAGTGCGCTAGGAAAGCATCCACGTAGACAACCGAGGTTCCCGGGCCGGACCTCACTTGCAGTCTCGACGGTTCCACATCCCAACAAACTAAAAGCTCCTAGAAGTAAGGCGGCTGAAATTAGACAGGCCACGTGTACGGCTATGAGGTCGTTCTCCCCTGGAGAACGGTGATCTGACGGCTCCAGAATTAGGGCGGGGAAGGCGAGGAAGGATCGAAGGTAAGGCAGGCGTGCGGGCGGGAGGGCTTCAATGGTTGTCGCTGCCGCCCCTGGTGCTTCCCCTCCTTCCCTTTCCCTCTCCCTCATCAGCACGCCCATCCTTTGTCCGCCTCCGAGTCCTCCCCTCCCATACCCTTCCCTTCCTTCCTTACTTCTTTCCTTCCCTCCCTCCCCGTGAGAAACAACGTCATCAGATGGAGCATGATATTGCTCTTTCTCTTCGAAAACGCCATAACTCACTGCCCCAAACAGAGAACTGAGACCAAACCAAAAGGAAATCGGCGGGAGGTCGGTGTGGGTGGGTCGGTCGGCGATTTGATTTCGCCTGACATACCAAAAAGCTTTCTCGTTTGCTTTATTCAATTTCGTAATCGTTCTTTGGGTGTTCGTGGTGGTGGTGCAGTTTTGTTCTGTTCTGTTTTTTTTTTTTTTTTTTTGGTTTTGGTTTTGGGTGCGGTTCGAGTTCGGTTCCTTTTCCTGTAGTAGATGAGTATTTCGTCGCTGCAACAGGAGGGTTGAATGAACACGGGTGCATCAGGAGGGCTTTTTAACTTTTGTACTTCCGTCATCCGATGTCGCGACGGTCACGGGAGCGTCGGGCGATGAAGAACGCGAAGGATATTGAAGTCGCTACGGGGACTGCTGCTGCCGGCGGTGGTTCTTTTGTGGATGTGGTCTCCACTTCCAAGAATGTCGAGGCATCTACGACTGTGGCTTCAAAGATTGGGAAAGCTGCCGCGAAACGGAATGATCGTCGGGGGCGAGCTTCAAACTTGGCAACAAATGGGAAAGCCGTACGCATCGGGGGGGGCACTGTTGTTGAGGAGAACCTGGTCTTGCACGATGAGCAGGCCATGGAGACGACTCCGTCCATTCCGTATTCTCCATCTCAAGCCACAGCAACAGTACCAGCAAAAACAGCAGGCGGCAACGCGATAGATAATCAGATGCTTGTTGGTGAGCGTTGCAGTGAAGATGGTGCGCATCTGGTTTGCGATTCGGGAGCAGCAGCGGCGGCGGCGGCTCTTGTAGTGTGCCATAACGGTTCAGCAACAACACGGATGATGCCTGACAACGGTGTTGTTGCTACTACGGTCCCGAAGCAGAGCATCGGGGGAAGAGCGCTTCGGCCAAGACAGGCGACGACGACGCTGGTCAAGGCGACGCCGAAGCGTTCCGGGCCTTTTCAAGAGGTTATGCTTTGCGATGCAGATGTGAAAAGGATTGTAGGGCGAAGGATCAAGGTTTTCTGGCCCCTTGACAGCAAGTGGTATTACGGCGAAGTTAAAGCCTATAACAGTGCCAGAAAGCTGCATAAGATCGTCTATGATGACAAAGACGAAGAATGGCTGAAGTTGCAGAAGGAACAGTTCAAACTCCAGGTGCTAGAAGGGGAAGTTTTCGGAGCACAGTTATCTGTTGTTGCTACTCATTCTAGTGACCGCTCGGGCGACACACAGAAGGCAGCTCGAGTTAGCGCAAGAAGGTTCAAAGCATCATCAGAACGCGGAGAGAATGGGGTGCCCGCCACTCCTCTTACTGATGCGGTTTTGGTCAGTTCAGACGGTTTAGCTGACCATCCAGACCTTGAGCTTTCTTCTAGAGCACGCAACTTGTCTAAGTTGTTAGGTCAGGAGGATGTGGTTCCCGCTGCAGGACCAGATGCTCCTCAGTCTACTGAGAAAGTAGCAGCATTAGACCAGCTTGCGACAGCAGAGGAGAGGATGCTCTTAGGCGACTCCCTGATAGTTGGGAATGGATCTTCGGACCATCGGCAGACTTCTCTATTGAGCGACAGTAAACCCGGTACGCTCACGGAAGATCAAGATGATTCTTCTTCGCCTGATCAACAGACAAGTGGGAGGTTTCTTTCTGAACGGTCGTCTGATGATGGTGTTGCCTGTGAGTCTGTCAAATCCTTGACTTGCAGCAAATGGGATGGAAGTGTGGAACCAGATGCAGTGCTCACTAAGAAGCAACCTCTGGCTCCAAATGTAGGTGACGTCCTTTCTGAGATCAAGCAGAGCAGTGGAGTGCTGGAAGAGAAAACTGGGGAGAGGCTGGAGAAAGAGGAAGTGCCACCTACGACAGAGAATGAATGTGCAGATCATTGCACTCCTGATGCAGAGCAGATGGAACTCATTTCCACACATATGGTGCCAGGATTCAAATTGAATGAGGTCAATGAGTCTGCAAATTCTTTGCCCCTGTTAGTGGATGCAAGTGTTGTCTGCCTTCCTTCTCAGTCTGATATGATGGATGGCACAAGCAGAGCACAGGAAGGAAGTGTGTTGAAGGATATGGGGAATGTCCTTGTGGCTGCATCCCTTCCACTTGATCCGCATTTGTCACTCTGCATGGCTGATGGTGTTGTTGAGAATGGTCTCCCCATCAACTCAAAACCAAGTTCTGAAACCAGCTTGCCAAAACTGATAACTATTGGCCAGAGTGAAGACTGCTCTGCCTTTGCTTCGACGACTAGCACCTGGGAATCAAAAGAGCATGACATGGTGAGAACAAGAGACAAGGAATCATTGGGTGAGGTCATGCCAAGACAATGCAGGAAAAGGAAACGGTCCCATCCTGCAAGATTGGTGGGGGATAGACCTGGGATTGTGAGCACTTGTGAGACATGGCAGCCACAGATCTTAGTTAGAGAAGATAGACATTTTACCAAGTACATTGGTACATATCTTGTTCATGTTGCCTGCTTGATTTCTCTGCAGCACTATGAATCTCTGGAAGTATCCTCAACAGACATATGGAGAGCTATTCTGCCCCTGAAACTGTCAATCTTTCCGGTTTCTTTTATTGATGGATTTGGACGAAGAGTGAAACAAGCGGTGTTGACTGACTCCCAGAAGGAGCATTGGCTAGTCCCTGGAGTTCTGGCAAATGACAGGGATCTTTTGAGTGCAGGTAAGAAACAAATTTGACCAGTTGAGTTATATTATTGTACAATTTTCAGCTATAGAATGGATACTGGATGATGAAGAATATTTAAGTGCCTCATTTCAGTTGCCATCAATGGAAGTAAATATTTCAAACAGTGGATTTGCTTTCTGCAGATGAGATAGAGGCCAAAGGAGAGGTTTCTGTAACTCTTGATGAGCTATCTGCAACTAAGCTTGTTGAGCTACCAGGCATTTGTGCTGTTCAGACTGGAGGTGGCTTGGCAGATGACATCAGTCAAGAACAGGCAGCACATATGGATCCTTGCAATCGCACAAACGTAAATGAGAAATGTGTCATTGAGTATGATCAAGCACAATTCATTCACAGCGCCCACGTAAGTTGGCTTCTGACAAGAGCTTGCATTGCTAATTTGGTCTAGGTTTCCTTGCTCCAATATTTGTGTGGGCATTACATGCCAGAAAGGGACTGCTGGGGAAGGGTCATCATTCTCTTTATGCAACAGATGTGCTTCTTTTGGCAGCCCCTGACTATTCCTTTGCAGGTAGATGATGGTCAGGCTGTGTGTCCTGACGTTCAAATGGAAATAACTCAAACCCCCTCAGAATTGCAACTTGGAAGTCCCTCAGAATTGGATTCCAAGAAATCTGAGCAGCAGGAGTCTGTACACAAGAGTGGACCAGAGTCTTTTGAAGCTGTTGTTGTCAAATGCCATGAGGGTTGTAGTTTGAGTGAGAAGCAGAGGCGAACAACAGACACCGATGTAACACCGGGAGACGCAGCTGATCATTCAACTACAGGCCTCCATATCAGTTCCAACACCCCAGATGTTGATATTGCTTTAGGAGGCAAGAATCACATTGAGAGCAAGGAAGTGTGTGCCTATGCTGTGGTCAAAAGCAGGTTTTCTTGTGGATCTAGAATCACTGAATCAGGTTCTGCATTTGCCAGAAGTAGGAAGCGTGCCAAGCATATTCCCAAACACAATGTGGAGTGCTGTGCTACAGTTGCAGAAGAAAAAAAACATGAAATGCCTAGCAGTGATCCAGGTGGAATGTTGCCTGCAAAGCAGCAGAAGGTTCAAGCTGAGAGTAATACAAGAGATAATGGAGGGAGTGTAGGGTTATCAGAATGTGAGGTAGATGGTGGCATGAGTGGGAATGGGGAACCAAAACAAGTTGGCTCAGAGCTGCCTAGAGTGAATGTGTTGAAGCTTTGGAGGTGTCCCACCAACAAAACACAATGGCGAGTAGCTACCAGTCCTTGTGTACTTGAACGAGGTTCCAATCTTTCCCATGACAGTGCTGAACCGTTGACACCAGCCCCTACAGCTGACAGAAAGAGACCATTTGTTCACTGTCCAGAGTCCTTGCAATCAGAAAGCCCAGAGGAAAATGGCCAGTCTATAGTGTATCCAGAAGACTTAGGCAATTTCGACAATGAAACATCTGTTTCACCTACAGTTCAGTCACTCAACCTCAAGGGAAAAGAGATCTGGTCCAATTGTGATGCATCTTCCATGCAGGGAGGTATCTGTATTTCCAAGAAGCGACCAAGAATAGGCTCAATCAGTCCAGTCTCCAGTGATGATGCAGGTGGATCCTTTTCCAGGGCAGATGAGTTGTATCAGCACAGGCATCCAATGGATCAATCTGATTTACAAGGAGCAGAGTTTGCCAACAGTGGGTGCAATGCAAATGTGCTAATTGTGGAAATTGATAAGGGTTGGCGCGAGATAGGAGCCAGTGTGGAGCTGCAATTATGTGAAGGCCAAGGCTGGATGTTGGTAGTTTCTATAGGTAGAGAGAGTGTGTACACGCATAAAGCTGAGCAGTCCATACCATCAGGTACAACCAATCGCTATACACATGCAATGATGTGGAAAGGGGGCAAGGGATGGAGTTTGGAGTTTGAGGACAGAAAACAATGGCAGGTGTTCAAAGAGATGCATGAGGAGTGTTTTCAGCGGAATGCCAGGGCAGCTTCAGTACGTCACATCCCAATACCTGGTGTGACACATGTTGAGGATTTTTCAGCAAAGGGTCCAGAGTGTCAATTCACAAGACCTTCTGCCAGGTACATTGGTCAAGTGGAGAATGAGGTGGAGTTGGCACTTGCAAACACACAAGTTGTGTACGATATGGATAGTGAGGATGAACACTGGCTGGTGCAGGTCAACAAGCAGAAAGACTCTGCTGATTGCACAACATCGGAGCCCTTTGTTGCTGAGGAGACACTGGAAAGACTAATGGACAAGTTAGAGAAGGGTGCATTTGTCAAGCAGCAAGACTCGGTTGAATTGGTATCAGCTGAGTTTGCTGGAGAGTTGTGTCAGGGGTTGGCTTCAGAGGAGGTGATCAACTTAGTATATGCATACTGGTCTGGAAAACGTGATCGCAAAGGCATGGCTCTGGTGCGTCATTTTCAGGTATTTCTTTGTCTATTAGAGACCATGATATCTGTCTTTTCACACTTATGCTGTTAGCTGTATGCTTTTGAAAGCCCTAGTCATTCACCTGAGGACATCCAAGGTAGAGGTTTTCTTAAAATTCTTATCAATCAAACAGAGTGCCTCTCATTAAAGAATGTCTTTTGACCACATCTCCTAAGCATTTGCAAGCAGGTTTTGCTTCTTTGTAGCTGCTGTCTTCTGTAGCATTGGACAGTAGGAAAGGTGATGAAATTTGTAAGCTCCCCAAGTTTCCTAAACATTTCTTTGTAAGTTACAAGTGAGAATCGCGTACAGAGGTCCTGAGACAGGTGATAAGCCAGGGGTTGGACATTGAAAATGTGTCTTGGGGGTTTTGTCTGGTGGTGACAGCCAGCACCATGGGAGATATATCAGAAGCAAATGCAGGTGTGGCAGGATCAATTTATGCAACTGCAGCAGCAGTCATTGACTGCAAGCAAGCAACAGTTGCTACAGCAGTGTAGAAGACCCCCCTTGTTTGCCTTCTGCTTGCGACCACGAGGGCTAGAAGCGAGGCGCATTTTACAGAAACAAAGGTCACATAGAAAACAATCTGTTAATGGGAGTGCCACTCGCAATTGGATCAGTGTGGGTTCCATGGATGGAGCTTTGGACAGCCCTTCAAAACGGGATTACTGTGCAGAACCTGTGAATGGATTGTATCTTGGTAAGGCTGCTAATCTTCCACTTCCATGTAAAAAACTAGGCTCATAGAAGCGTCTATAGACTTGGTGTGGGAAACTCACTGCCCTTTATTTTGACCTGTGATACTTTGAAGTCACTGCCCCATGTATGTGCAAATGCTGCATGTGTCAATTGTGGGAAGACTTTCAGGAACTGGAATATGGACAGATGTTTCTTAATTCCATTTTCAAGAGGAGACAGTCGGGTTTTAGCAGTCGAACTAGTTTTTGAATGTTGAGCAAGTTATTGCTGTCCTGGAAATGAATGGCTGATTTAGACTGTGGTGACTGGTGGTTGTTGTCCTTGTCATTGATTCTGTGATCTCTAGAATGAGCCAATGTGACTGTTTACTTCTATTTGACCTTGTTGTCCGGTATAGTGGTAAGTTCTTACCTTTTGCATTATGAAGTTGAATTTATCTCTTGATTGTTGTTTGGTTCTGTGTTTTTTGTCCTAGGTTTAACAAGCCATGGTGGTCCTCGCCCAACAGAAGAAGCACTCAGAGCAACTTTAGCTGATCCATTTAATGGTTATGCTGGAGAAGCTGATGTGCCAGGATGGTCAGTGCCAATGAGTGAGCTTGGGAATGCAGTCATTTCTGAAATTCCTCAAAAGAAATTCTGCAAGAGCAAGAAAGCCAGTCGGAAAGTGAGACGACTGCGACGGCTGGCAGCTGCCCAAGAATCACGTCGGAGAGCACAGCTGCCAAGTAACATAAGCACCGGGAAGGTGCCTGATGTGGCTGTTGCGGCAGCTATTGCAAGAAGTGGCGCAGAGGCAGCCCGCGCACGTGCACAAGCACTTTATGCAGTAGCTGATGCAGCAATGCACAGGGCAGTCGTGGCAGTCATAGCAGCAGGTGCCTTTCAAATTGCAGACCAAGAGCCAGTAAAAGAAGAAAGGATGGCCAATGGAGGGGGCTCTGGTCTTTCATTTGGCTCCTGGCGGCGAGCTGTTCCAAACTCTGTCTCAAAATGCTTGAACCCCCAAGGACTCAGTGGTCAACAAGCACTGGCAAGTGAGGTGGATGATGCATTATTGCCCGTAGCAAGCTGGAGCCAAGAGCTAGGTGCTGGCCTGGGCTCTCACTTACTTGACAAAGACGCCCTTTCTGTTAGCACAGCACAAACTGGGCATGGCGAAGGTCTGGTAACTACAGGAGGATTAGGGCTTATGAGGAATGAGAGCATGATGGCCATGCTGACTATGTAGACCTTTAGAGTGAAAACCAGTTTTCTTGACATAATCTGAGAGAAGCAGGAAATTGTATATGACAGTTGCGCAAGATCATCAGACTTCTACAAATACCTTTGGCAGTTAGCTGCAAAGAGTGGTGGAAGTATTCATGTACAGCAGGAATTAAAAGGTTTGTTGCTCTGGAGCTTTGCTTGGGATTCAATGTTCCAGTGTTTTGTGTAGAGCATGCTGTGAACTTCTCGAATTATCTCCGATGCAATGGAGTGGTGGAATTTTATGGGATTGTGGTCCACTAATTGTGAGTGACACACCACATGACAGTATGATGGCTGTAGAAGTAGTTTTGTATTTTGGGTGGAGCTGTGTAAACTAGAGGGTAGACTGTCGCCTTGAAAAGGGACCTAAATTGTGCTTGTCAAGTGAGGTGGGAATATACAATATACCAGTGGGAAGGTCTTCAATTTTTTGTGTTGGTGGTGGGTGGCAGGGTTAGGTTGGGTGTCTGGGTCAGAATTATGAGAAATGGTGATTGTATGAGAATGAAAATTTAGTTAGTGTGTCAAGAATGCCAATGGCAACAACAAATTTGCAGCTCTTAGGGGGACGTTTTGGAAATTTTGTTAGATGTAGCAGTGGTTCCAAAGTTAAGCAAATTGTAAACTGAGATTGTTCTACATCTTTGGAGTTCTATTCTTTCTACCATACTGATTATTTGATTTGAAGTCACTTGTTCACCACTTGTGAACTCCTAGCCATTGCAATTGGCTTTGGTACTTACTTGTTTTTGGCCTTTTGTTCCCTCTGGTATCCATGTTTTCTACAACCTACTAGCCCATCCATTTTTAGATTGCCATAGTCTGGCTTCACTGGCCTTAAGGTTAAATATACCATTTGGGTGTACTACTCAAGAGAGTTCATTTTATGCTCTTACACTTGCATTGGTAGCAATGAAATGCAAACCATCACAGTCGCTAGTGTTAACCTGGTTTTTGAATTGGTATGCATGTAGATATGAAAAGGCTTTTGTGTGTAGTGTGACTTTGTTAAACATTCTGTACAATTCGAGTTCTACTTTGAACTTTCGTCTAGGGGGATGGTAATGGATGTGTGCTTGATGGACATAGCAAATCTGTAAGGTTTCAACTTTCAACTCCAAGGTCAAAAGCACACTAGCTGACGATAGGCTTCAGATTGGGCAACCTTCCAAAAATCATGAGACTTGGTACATAGACCGCCTTTGAAGGTTACACCACAAAGACAAATAGTCGGTTACATAGATGGTACATAGGATTATAGCATTGCTTGTAGAAAACAATGTACCTTCAAATGAGCCTTGCGATCAAAATCTAGTTGATTTGTGAGTATTGCAATATTAAGAGGTTCCAAATCTATCTATTAAAAAGGGTTGTTTGTTTGTTTGTTTGTTTGTTTGTCATAACCTCTCAATGGTTAGGGTTGCATCCCTGTGGTTTTGTAATGTTTAAACTTATAGTGCAAGAGTTATTTGATTATTGAACAATCTTATCAAAGAAAATTCAACAAAATCAAAGCTAAAATTTTAGGGGAATTGGGGCAACCTCTGGTTCTTTTTGGAAAGCCCTTGATGAATGGGATTAAAATTTTTTTGAGGTGATTTCTAATTTTAAAACCTAAAGCAAAATAGACATAGAATTTTGAATAATTTTGATTAATAGAAAGTAATTTAGAATTTAATATTTTTTTTTCACAATTGTGCTCTATCATTAAACTCCTATTCACATTTTGGCCTTTAACACTAGTCATGTTTGTTTTTATGGAGGTAGCATCAAATTTAATCTAAATCATGGAAAAGGTTATTTTTCATGTTTAATCTAGATACCTTAATCTCAAATGTTTGCTATTGTCATTGTCATATTTCTTAGGACCCTATTGGTCATATTTTGTGACCAAGGCTAGGCAAAATGACTAGAGTTAGGAACAATCTCATGGCGTTACATGAGCCACACAAAACAATTTTTACACTCCCATACAAAGTGGGAGGTGTGTGCAAGTCAAGTGTGGAAAAGTTGAGCATACCATAAGTTGGCAAGATTTTGTTGTTGTTAAATTGGAGTTTACCACTAACATTACACAACAAACATAAGGGTGTGTCAATAACATAGTGTTCTATTTAAGGTTTTTTAATGCAACTATGTGATCATCCATAGAGAGACGAAGGAAAAATGAGGATCATCCCTACAAAGATTTAAATCTAGCTATAAAACCACCCATGAAATAATTAAATTTTTTTTATCCTTCTATGGTTTTGGATACATCCCATAATGCCTTGGCAACTTTGGCACTAATTATATATCATTTGCATATATATATAGAAATGGGCAACTTCAGCACACTATCCAACAAATGCATTCTGAAGTTGCCCATGTACAAAAGTTATTGAAAACCAAATATAGAAATCTGATTAAAAATATTTTTTAATTTTAATTTTAATTTTTTGAGGTTTGAAACCTTCAAAAATCACTTCATCTTCAAATTGTTGATAAAAATTTCTCTATTTAAAATAAGGCTGTGTATGTGAAGTTAAACCATAAACCTTTCTTCTATTTTAAGGAAGTTGAGTGTTTAAATTGCTATATATACCTATTATCTCATGTTGTCTATATTTGAGTTCTTATGTATGTATGTATAATGTGCATGTTTAGAATACCAATCTGTACCCTTGTTGTGCTTGGGTAAGCAATTTGGGTTTTAGGGTCCAATGTCCATGTGGGTGGATGATTGAAGGATGGAAGGCAAAATTTGCCATGACATTCAAACTTGTTTAAGGAAACATGCTTCATTCATCATGACCAGGGGTTTTTTTTTTTTAGGGTTTTTCCCCATGAGCCATTCTTTTTGGAAATCCATTAACTCGAATCGTCGGTAGGTACCAGATCTGGGCATAGAAAAACGTACCGTGGCCGTCGATGGATATGGGAAATTCAAATCTAACCGTCGATGAAATCGCAGCAAGTGGCTGTCAATCTTAGTTACCCATTGAGATCTCCGCCGTTCACTGATACCCTAGGAGCGGAGTGCCATTGCCGTCAGATTTCCATAGCGTTGAATAAGCTGGGCCGTTGATTACAAGACTTGCACACTAGAAAGAGACAGAGAGAGAGTCTTGTGTAGCGTCTTGTGAAGCCTCGCTCGCGCTTGTGGTGATCTCCTCGTCGTCGAAGCATTTGCACTCGATTACGAACAAGAGCAGGAGGAGTTCCTCCTTCATCGCAAAGCAAGGCTCTCTCTCTCTCTCTCTCTCTCTCTCTCTCTCTCTCTCCATTGCTTGTGCTAATTTTCCTGGTTTGAGAAAGATTTTTTGTTTTTTTTTTGGGGCCGTTTCTTCGTCTGTACTGCGTTGTTGTTTCTGCTCGTCCGGAAGGAGCGCGAGAGCAGGCCTTTTTTGCTTGCGCCATTACCTCACCAGTGCAGGCCGTATCTACTCTCACCGTTACTCACTAGTTGCCTGCCTTTTGATTGATATCTATTTTGCTCGCTCTTGGTGGTTGTAGTATCGGTCTATCGCTTCCTGCTAATTGTATTAAGTGTTTCCTTCGTGCGGATGCTGCCGGGCTTTTTCTATCGGATTGGAAACATAGGGGCTGTTGTCGATAGCCAGATTTCCCAGAGTTTTATTGAGGTCGTGAGAAATGTATCCACAATGTGCATTTCATTTCTTTAGAACGATTATTGCTTGTTTCATTTTTGCTACTCCAGCTTCTAGCTTCTTGGCACTCACTACTAGCCAAAGCAGTTTTTCTGGTTCAGCGAAATGGCATACTTGCTGAATGTATTTTCTTGGCATGAGCCTCCTGCTCTGCAACTTCTCGCCGTTGTCTTGTTCCCGCTTACTGTGTTTGGCACTGTCTTTTGAGAGCAGCTACAGTAGGTTATAGGAAGACGTGTGGCTGTGTGCAGTGCACAAATCAGGCGATCAGCTTCGACTGTGTCGGTGTTGAAGAGGTAGCACACGTAATGGAGGGCGATCCATTACCTCACTCACTCTTCTTATGTAAAAACCTGGTTCATTTGTATGTAGATTGCTGCGAGGAGCCTTGGACAAGCGGGAGGGAGCTTAAGGGTAACTCTGCAATATAATGAGCCACTGTAAGTGTAACCATTTCTGAAAAACATGCAAATCGATTTTCACTTGGAATTCAAATTTAGAATTACTCACATAACTTTCATATTATTATGTAACATATATTCTTATTGATTTTCACTTGGAGTTCAAATTTAGAATTACTCACATAACTTTCATATTATTATGTAACATACATTCTTGGATAACATATAAAAATTTGAATAATTTTCATTAAAGTGTGAAGGTTGAAAAGGGTTAATTTAGCACTGTAATCATTCCTAACTGTCTTGAATTTTGTGTAAAATGTTTTAAAACTTGATTCAATTTTTTTGAAAGAAATATATTTATATGCAAATCCATGCACTATTATATTATATATGGTTTGGAATTAGCCTTTTAATCTTTATGATATTTAATGCACATTATGTTGAATCTATGCATTTTGGTAATATTTTAATTCAAGAAATTAAGTTTTATGGGTCTTGAATAATTTTCTCATACAATTGATGAGTATTGTCATTTTTTTAATAATTAAACTATGTGGTTTAAAATTCATATTTCAGTGAATAATGTGACCAAATTTGATATATTATGATGAGAAAAGATTTAAGGTAAGGATGAGAAAGGTCGATAGAAAAGGATGAAAAAGGAGGATGCATAGGGGTAGAAATGGTGAACCTTAAAACACGCATTAAACCCTAGAAGGTTTCATAATGAAAGAAACAAAGTTGTGATTTGATTCATCAATGAGTTACAATTGTCGAGGAGATTTTCAAACATCCTTGGTAGTGACAAGTGGGAGGCAAAGTGGCGTTGAAAAATATCGTTGTTATGGAGGATTCCAAAAGACAAAAGTTTATGCGCAAAGAGGTCAATAGAATTGTTATTATTGTTTGGGCCATAGTGAAATGCATTGTAGCTTCACTAGAAGACAAAGATGATGACTCCAATAAGGAGATATTTTACACCCCTCCTCAAAGCCCCATTACTAGAATTCCTATTTTTTCAAATTAACCAATTTGATTAGATGGGTCTCTTTTAGTAAAACACATGTATTTTTTATTAAAGGCCACAGGTCTGAATGATAATGGGTATACTTTAATTAATCAATTTGACTAGAATGACCGATTTGACAATTAGTCAAATTGGACATCTAGTCAAATTGAACTTAAAAATACCACCTAGTCAAATTAGTTAGGGGCTTGGTTAATAAGACCACCCAATCTAGTCAAATTGTCAAGTGCCCCAATCAATAAGGCCACCTATTATACTCAATCAATAGGGTTAATTAAGTAGGCTTGCTCAAAATGGCCAATGGCCTAATCAAAAGGGCTGATTATAAATTCCATTACTAGTTGGACGTCTTGGGATTACATGTAACATTTTGGCTTTGTTTGACCAATTAAAAAAAACTTGGAAAATGTAAAAGTTATTTAATTTTATATATTAATTCAGCAAGTCTGTCTTTCAGTCAGTCAGTCAGTGACGGTGGGCTAGCATGGGCGGGTTGGGCACGGGAGAGGTTCAGGTTCATCCACAACAAGATCAGGCATCCAGTGGATGGATGGTGCGTTGGTGGGTGCTGAATCACTCTGGCCCAATGTGATCCAATGGAAACCGGTGTTCAGGCATCCAGTGGATGGATGGTGCGCCGGCGGGTGCTGAATCACTCTGGCCCAGTGTGATCCGATGGAAACCGGTGTTTAACAGCAATTGGAAAAATATAAAAAACCATCGGGGCAAGGGGGGTATGTCATTTATTTTTTGGAATGGCCCGTTCCGCCACGTACGAAAAGAAAGTACGTTCCCATCGTACCCAATAGGGCACGAACACATGTTTTCCCATCACTGTGGGGCGCTTCTGTGAATGAATGAATGAATGAATGAAAGATGCCCTCCGGTTATCATACCGGGTATGCACCATTCACCTAGCGGCCGCTTTTTAAAATTTTCAAACAATCGGTGTGGCTATATAACCATGGTTCCCAAATTTTCAAGAAAAAAAAAGAAAGTCTAAAAATTAGTGCGCTTTTTTACCGGTTCTTTCGTAAAACCTCTGATTCTTCTTTTGAAAGAACCGGAACCGATGATTATTTGATTATGGGGAAAAAAAATTCAAAGAACCGGAACCAACACTCAAACCAACCACCATTAGCGGGTTATTAAAAAGGTGGTTCTTACCATTCGTTCTCACGGTTCTCAAAAAATCAATGAACTAAAATATGGAACTGGCGGTTCTTTATATTTTTCCAATTTCCCATAGTCATGACTTTCTGAAATGGTAGAATGTCGTTGAGCTTTAGGGTTTCAGGGGTCGTCATCAGGGGTCATTGCTGTTTCAGTGCCGTGTCGTGCCTTGCAGGCACAGGTTACCACTAGTCATAACTAAATGAATTGTGACCAAATTAATTATGGTTAAAAATATATATATATGGTTTATCTAACCATGGTCAATTTAATCATGTTCAATAATTATGCTTAGTTTAACCATATTTAATTTAATTTTGATTCATTTTTTCATAATTAATTATTCAATTAATTTTTTTGCCATATTTAATTATGGTTAGTTTAGCCATATGTAATTTAACAATTATAAATAATTTAACCGTGGTCAAATTAACAATAGTTGGTTTAGCCCTAATAAGTTTAGCCATGATAATTAATTTAACATAATTAATTTAACCATTATTAGTTGGGCCATTGTTGGTTTTGCCATAATGAATTTAACCATAGTTATTAGAAACATAACTAAATTAGTTATATTTATTTCAAACATATTAGTTATTTTATTTTAATAAATTTAACCATAATTAATCAATCCATAATTAATTTTAAAATATTTTAAATTTAGTTATGGTTGGTTTTGCCATAATTATTTTAACCATTTTTATTTTAGCCATAATTATTTCATTCATGTTTATTTTAACCATAATTAATTTTTTCATAATTAGTTTTTTCATAAAATATTTATGCATTAATGAGTTTAACCATATTAATTTTATCAGTAGTTAATTTAACCATTTCTAGTTTAGCCATGGTTAATTTTTCCATAATTATTTTAACCATTTTGAATTTATCCATAATTAATTAATTCATGTTTATTTTAGCCATTATTAATTTATACATAATTGATTTAGCCATAAAATATTTATTCATTGGTTAGTTTAGCCATATTAATTTTACTCATGGTTAGTTTAACCATTTTGAATTTAGCCACAATTGGTTTAACCATAAAATATTTATTCATTAGTTAGTTTTGTCATATTTATTTCATTCATGGTTAGTTCAACCAATTCTATTTTAGCCATAAAATATTAATTCACTCATTAGTTTAAACATATTTACTTTATTCATGGTTACTTGCACCATATTTATTTTACTCGTGGTTAATTTAACCATTTATAATTTAGCCATGGTTGGTTTTGTCATAATTATTTTACCCAAAATTAGTTTAATCATCGTTAATTTAGCCATTTTTAATCTTGGCATAATTACTTCAGTTGTGGTTGGTTTAAGCATAATTATTTTATCAATCATTAATTTTGTCATAATTAATTTTTCTAGGTTAAATTTGCCACTTATTCAATTTATGTAATGTACGTATGAAATTAAATAACCTAAATACAAATAGCTTATATGTAGGTGTATTTATTTATACATACGCTACTTATTCTCCACCTATTTACCTATATTTTAACCTATAGGTAACTTAATTATATAGGTTAGGGTAGGCCATTTATATACCTATGATAAATTATTAGGTGGCTAACTAGTTATTTACCTAAAATACACTAATGAATGTGGAATTAAGTAGTTAAATATTAATTATTACAAATACATTATTGATAATATATAATGAATTAAGTCAAATTTGTAAAAAATATTATAATTTGGTTGTAATTATTAATTATAACTAAATAACTAGACATTAACTATTATTGTTTTTAATTTTAACTTAATTAACATACATATTTACTTACCTCTTTATTTATTTATTTAGTTAATTTACGTATCTTACATGGTTATTAGGAATAATGTTGTGTGAACTAAAAGGTGTGAAGTAATGTAGGATGCAAAAAGTTGTTCGCATCGCAAAAGATCAAACATGTCATGCATATGAGGTTGTTTTTCTTATCGAGAATGTAGTTTAGTTAAAATCTTTGAACATTTACAAAATCCATATGCAAAAAGTCATTGCATCGGTGTCTAGGAAAATAACCATGTTTGCTTTTGATAAGATGAAACAATTGGAACTCAATGTCTAACAAGTTATCATTGAGAAATATTTTGCTCATCCATTAATGCAAAACATGCTTCCTAATTACCTAACCAATTTACAATGTTTGAAGGCACGTGAAAAACTGATGTCTAATTTGAAATTTGGGATCATAGATCATCTAACTGGTCAACAAAAGGCATAAGTTGTGGTTGCCAAGGATATTGTTGATATGTTGGCATCAAGTTAGTCAACAAACAACCAGAGGGGTTTTGCAAAGGTGTTGGGTGTAAATAGGAAAAATACATAAGGTGATGGATTAGTAAATTCAATTAGATACAACAAAGGATGCATTTTAAATTATTTCTAGATGAGCAAAACGCTTAGATTCCCTTCCATAACTTGTGAGAGATCTAGTGGCGCACTGGTGGATAGTAGAAACCACTATTTCCCCTATTGCAAAAGATGTCATAAGAAGACACATTGGCATGAACTTGGATGAAACGCATCCACCCCATTTTCTCCAAGTCTCACAAGTGTAAATGCTTACATGTCTAAGAACTCATGAAAGTTGTAATTATGTGATTGGGCTCCTTGTTGCTTTGTGCTTTAATTTTGTCTTGTCTTTATATATTTCTCAAGTAGTCATGATGTTAGGTACACATCCTTTTTTTCTAAATCTAAACATAATTTGTTCATTCATTGTATCACTAGTCAAGGCTTTGTAAATTTGACACTCATGATGAAAGCTACATTTGGAGTCTTTTGATGGTTTGAATACTCTTATGTCTAGCATTATGTAAATTGTCAAAAAATGGTTTTACATCTATTGCCTTATTATTGGTTTTAGATACTTTATAATCATTATAGCATTATTGTAGGAATGTTAAATTTACATGCTTAAGTTTGTCTATAAGTAGGTTGTGGTGACACATTAATCACTAATTAAAATGAATGAACTTCATAATGTGCAACTGGGTGGTGGTTGTTATGTGTTTTATCAATTTAGATTGGTGATATTGTGTTTATGCTATCCATCTTGAGCTTTACAATTTGTCATTTCAAGGTCATTAAAGTATTACAAGTTTTTCAACTATTGTCCATGACATATGTTCTTTAAAATTTTCAATAAAACTTGAATAGTGATGTTTTGTTTTTCCATGAACCTTGGGTTGAACATTTTTTATTGTGTTTTATTTCATTTAACATATGGGGTTGTTTAGATCTACGTATTTGAGCTTTTCTGTAAGTAGGTGAGTCAAGCTACCACCCTTTAAAGTGTTGAATGTCTTGATTTGGGGTCTCTTAATCATTGATTTACTTAACCTTTGAAAAAGATATTAAAACAAGATCTAAAGTTTCTAATTTGATCACCATTGGTAAACATTTTGTAATAGCGTGTCCTCTTCTATTGACATAGGTTGTTTTACCAAAGTATGGATGTCAAGGACTTTAGGGATCTATATTGGTTTTGTCACCCTTATTGTGAAAGCGTATTAGATTATTTGCACTCATTCTTATCATGTTTATTTTGGTTTGATCAGAATTTACATACTTGAGTTACTTTCAAAGGTTATCTTAAGTGTTTTTTGTAATAAATGATTACACATAACATTGTTGCAAATCCTATTGCATCCTATTAGTCATGAGTGCTAATGATTATGATGATTGATTTTTTGTTTAGATTATAGAAAAACTCATGATGTAGATTTTATTTATTTTTTGTTTTAGATTTTGAACAAATTATATTCTCATTTATAGCCATGGTCATGAGTTGATGAATTTGTGGAGAATAATGGCAACTAGTCATTTTGTTCATGATGAAATTGACAATCCAATATTTGTGTTGAAATATTGATCATTTTTAGTGGACTTGAAAATGTGCAGATTAGGTGGCAAAAGTTTTGGGTTTCTTTTGAAAGTTCAAAGCACAATTGTTAGTACAATTTTGTCATTTTGTTTTATTTGGTTTTGGATGCTAAGGTGTTACACAGTGGGCATGTAATGTTCATTGTGCATTTGGTTGCTTCTTCTATCTCCATGTGTTTTTTTTATTGACATTCTTTTAGGATATGCAAACCTTACCTCAACTTGGAGAAATTTATGGTCCTTGGGAAATGTTACGTGACCACAAAGATGGGGTAATCAAATTAAAAAAGGGAAATTCCGTCAAAGTTCCACTTCCACATGCTTATAGCAACATTGAACCCATTCCACAACATCTTGAAAGGTTGCACCCATGCCCTTTGCGTGCATATATTCAATTGTACACCAAGAAGGAATGGAAATAGATGTAGTCGTGTCATATTGTCCCCCAACCTCACCTTTGATTTTTCTTGTGATTTGTAGGGTTTGATGTATTATGCGACATATGTGTGTGATATGCATGGTGTAAACCAATGGACTGGCCCAATTACACATTCACAACAATTCCAAGTGGCACAAGGCGACTTTAAAACACAAGAGCTTGTCATAAAAACATGATGAGATGAACTTTGTTTCTAACGTCTATTCCTTGTCTCCCCTTCTCCCAATACGCAATTCATGCATTTTAGTTCTTACTAGATTTTTCCATGCGAAGGGGTTGTGCTTTAATGTATAGTTTATTTATAGTTTCCTTTTCATATAGGTTCAAATTTCATTTCACTTCTTTTGGACAAATCCATGAACGTAATCATGGACCAAAGAAAATTTAGGATGAATATTCTAGAGGGCACCAAAGCAGTTGTCCAAGTTCAAAAGGTTTTGGATTTCGATTCTGTGAAAACTAATTTTGATCAAGATGAGGAGCTCAGCAAAAGCCTCAAGCTTTTTGGGTCTTTACTAGTCACAAATGGCAAACAAGTGGTTGTAATTATTTGCTAATGTGCATTTTAATTGAAGCAACAACAAATGTTGATGAAATTTCACTCTAGTTCTTTCAACATGCAAGATTTGTGGAGAAGTTTAAATGTAAAGACACCAATCCAATGGTTATGTTTGGATGGTGATGGGCAAGGGAGTTCGAAAGACAAAAGCACCATCCATCACAACTCCATTATATTCAAAATCCATTCATGTTTTTCACTTCATTGAACCACTAATATAATTTGATCATACCTTAAAATAGACATCATATATATTTTTTAAAACCGTGTAAAATCAAAATGAAATTTTTATTTTAATATGCACATAATATGAACAAATATATGTTTAATATGTTTTGAATATGAACTAAATGTTTTTAAATGTTAAATAGGCTTAAAATATGCATAATGTACATTGAATACAAGCTAAATATTATTTTAATGTAATTTGCAATACCTTAATGTACATTAAATGCATAAGCACACCATAAAAAAAATCAAATTGCAATTAATTTTGTAATTAAATGAATATAAGAACTTTTTTTTTGATGAAAAATTCAAGAAGTTAGTAATATGGAAGGATGTGCAATTTATTAGTTGCACCATAGTTGTAAAAATAGTAACAAATTTAAAAGGATTGTGATTAGTTATAAAAATGAAAAAACATATTTGCAAATGACAGATAATCCCATATAATTACAAATTGGATGGTTACATAATCCAAGATTTTTATTAATGGTGGTAAATATCAATGTTATGTGATTATTAAAATTTGATACAAATATTTGTTGGTTATCAACCTACATATATATCCACTTTTTCAACAAGATGAAAACAATTCAAAAAATTGATTCGGTATAAAACCTTGGTTCTTAATATTTTTGAAATTTTCAAAAAATTAGCTATCATGAGAAAATCATAATCAATAGCCTTTGATTTTTCTTGAAAAAACTAAAATTGATGGTTCATTGAAATTTAAAGTACTAGAACCACTAGTTATGTAAAAAATCAAATAACAACACAACATTGGTAAATATTATCACCTTCATGTCACACACACACACACACACACACACATATAATATTGAGGTTTTGATAAATGTTTCTGGCTAAAAACAAGGCAATTACACCCCATAACAAGACTGTTGTTATCCACTTCATAAAGTAAGTAAATCAATAACTAAATAGACAAAAAGGCAAGCAACAAGCGCCACTATGTAATATATTCACCACTTAATTGTGTTGTTTCTAAAGACCATCTACTTAGGGATGGTTGCTACTAGAAACCTTGGGTCATGGCTTATAGAATTTCATGGTACCTCACTTTTTGCATAAGATCATGAAAAACCCATGGGCCATGGTTCAAGACTCTTTATTCCTAATGTAAACCCAATTTGGACCAAAGAACAAACACATGATTTTCTCATGGCCCATCTTTTCATCTTTGATCTTCACAAACTCTCCTATTTTTGTCCACAAAATCTAAAAATTATGGAAACAAAATTGAAGGTTTCTTTTCAACAAATTTAACATTCTCATCACTATGAAAGAATTATGAGGGATCTTCGTATGTGAAGGTTGTGAATTCCTTCCTATCGACTTAAAATGTGTTATAATTAGACTTTCTCAAAGAAAACCCATAATTAAATGGCAAAAAAACTTCAACACTATGAAACCTTAAAAGCAATTCTTTTTTATTATTGTGGTTAGGATTTAATGAGCAATAATTTAAGAGGTGATCCTTTTTTTTATTATGGTGTTTGGGGTTTAAGGTTGATAATTTTGTGGGGTGAGGGGGAGGGGGAGCCACCAAAAATTCCGTCTAATTTTACTTTTTTTTTTAGAATTAATAAAAATCTTAAATGAATGGGTAGGATTTTTTGAAACCTTTGGGTTGCAGCTATTTTCATCCCACCTAAAGGTGGGCTTGAAAAAAAAAAACCCAAATGGCCCAAACAACATCATCCATAACAATTTGTGTAAAATTTCAACAATTTTTTTCATTCAAGGCCATTTGCTTGGGCCTCAAACTACCTTAGTGTAAACTTAAATTGACCACCCTTCATGTTTTGGAGCAATGAGAGATTTAAAAAAAAATTATAATCCCAAGGCTAAGCATTTTAATGTAAACTACCCCCTTGGTTGAACACCTTCAAAGTTTGGACTAAGTAGATGGCCTACAACCTACATAATTTTTTTTAAAAAAAAGCAAAACCTAATCCACAATGCACCTAAATGTCGACTACTAAAGACCTACAAGAAATTTGGTAGTGGATTTGGAGGATATGTTTTTTAAATGAATTTTTGTGTCCACAACAAAATTGTGTAGAAACTAGAGTCCCTAACACCAAGTGTGAATGGGCCTTTACTCTAGCAAAGCTAAGGGCCCAATGGGCTTTACCCTACACATAGAGCTCGGTTGGGTTGTAGGGTTAGGGTAGCATGGTGTTAGTGGACTCAACACTAGAGTCCCTAACACCAAGTGTGAATTGGTCTTTACTCTAGCAAAGCTAGGGGTCCAATAGGCTTTATTCTACACATAGAGCTGGGTTGGGTTGTAGGGTTAGGGTAGCATGGTGTTAGTGGACTTAACACTAGAGTCCCTAACATCAAGTATGAATGGGCCTTTACTTTAGCAAAGCTAGGGGCCCAATGGGCTTTACCCTACACATAGAGCTGGGTTGGGTTGTAGGGTTAGGGTAGCATGGTGTTAGTGGACTCAACATTGGAGTCCATAACACCAAGTATGAATGGGCCTTTACTCTAGCAAAGCTAGGGGCCCAATGGGCTTTACCCTATACATAGAGTTGGGTTGGGTTGTAGGGTTAGGGTAGCATGGTGTTAGTGGACTCAACACTAAAGTCCATAACACCAAGTATGAATGGGCCTTTACTCTAGTAAAGCTAGGGGCCCAATGGGCTTTAACCCTACACATAGAGCTGGGTTGGGTTGTAGGGTTAGGGTAGCAAGGTGTTAGTGGACTCAACACTAGAGTCCCTAACACCAAGTATGAATGGGCCTTTACTCTAGCAAAGCTAGGGGCCCAATGGGCTTTAACCCTACACATAGAGCTGGGTTGGGTTGTAGGGTTAGGGTAGCAAGGTGTTAGTGGACTCAACACTAGAGTCCATAACACCAAGTATGAATGGGCCTTTACTCTAGCAAAGCTAG